>Ga0314771_100088_pt1 | contig 36809 bp, 60 predicted proteins | sample MetaGCB42018_FD_204522 | JGI IMG/M metagenome (GOLD analysis project Ga0314771, IMG submission 204522) | Cryopeg brine microbial communities from Beaufort Sea near Barrow, Alaska, United States - CB4 2018 | ecosystem: Environmental > Aquatic > Marine > Coastal | place: USA: Alaska | collected...
TCAGAAGAAGAGCAGGCATTATTAGAAGAAGTCCTAAATACTTTACCAGAGATAGAACGTTCAGTTTACATATCTATTTATGGCAAAGGCAACACTCAAGAGCAGACTGCAGAGTTTATTGGCATACCGTGTGGATCAGTTGATTATCGTCTGAAGAGAGCGCAAAGCTTAATAGACCATCAACTATTATACGGTAAACAAATAGCTTTACTGTAATCATTAGGTAAAAGCGAGTAAGAAGTAAAAGGAGGTGGCATTCATGCTATGAACTGGGAAGCGATAAGAATCGAGTTTGAAGAAACGACTATAACGATGAAAGCTCTCGCGGAAAAGCATGGTGTTAAACCTGCTACTTTACGAAGCAGAAAGAACCGTGAGAAATGGGTGCAACGCAACGCTAAAAAGGTTGCAACGAAAAAGGCAACGCAACGCAAGAACGTTGCAAGAAAGAAAGCAGAAAAGATTATAGAGGGTAACCATGAATTAAAAGGTTGGGAAATGGAATTTTGCTATGAGTATCTAAAAGAATTTAATGCGACTAAAGCATATAGGACTGTTAGGGATGTAACGTATAATACTGCAGCTACAGAAGGCATGAGAGCCCTTAGAAAACCCTATATACAGGAAGCTATTAAAGATATAAAGAAAGAAACGAATGCTGATTTATTGATAAGCGTTGAAGATATAAAGAAAGAGTATCTCAAACAGTCATTCGCTAACGTAAATGATTATGTTGAATATGGTTCACATGAAATAGTGGTTAGTGATAAGCACGGTAATCAGTTGGTTGATGTTGATGGAAACCCGGTCACCTATAAAGATTCGTTTATCCACTTTAAAGATATGGACGAGATAGACGGAACGTTGATTAAAGAAGTCAGAATGGGTAAAGATGGGCCAGTCATTCAGTTATACGATAAACAGAAAGCTATGCAAGAGTTGCTGAAATTAATGAGCAATGACGGTCCAGGTGGAACAGAGAAAGTAGTCTTCTTGAGTAGTGAAGAACAAATGAAACAATGGATTACTGAAAACGGTGATTCAGATGGTGATTAAAGTAAACGATCCATTTAAGAAGCTGAACCCTAAATTTTATTCGTTATGGATGACTAATAAATCAAACAACTTAGTCAAGGGTGGACGGTCCAGCACGAAGTCATCTGTTGTTAGTCAAAAGCTTGTAGAAAAGAAAATGAAGTATCCAATGGGCAACGCGGTCATTTTGCGTAAGGTTGCAAATACGTTGCGTAAATCAGTTTATTCTCAAATACAATGGGCGCTAATTGATGCAGGCGTTGCAGACCAGTTTCTGTTTCAAAAGAACCCGTTGCAAATCATTCATAAAGAATGGGGAACAGGCTTTCACTTTAGTGGAGCTGATGATCCAGAGAAACTAAAGTCATTAAAGATTCCTATTGGATACATTCAAGATTTGTGGTTAGAAGAAGCCGATTCATTCGATAGTGTGGAAGAAGTCGATAAGATTCAAGACACGTTCATTCGTGAGGATTTGCCGGATGGTAGAGAAGTTCAGACATGGTTGACTTGGAATCCTCCAAAGAACGCCTATCACTGGATAAATGAATTTGTAGAGAAGAATCGTAACAACAAGGACTTTCTTATTCATCATTCAACTTATATGGACGATGTAAGAAATTATAACTCGGCCCAAATAAAAAGGAAGATAGAAAACTACCGTTTGAATGATATCGATTATTGGCGCTGGATGTATAAAGGCGAAGTAATCGGCATGGGTGATAACGTCTATAACGTATCAACGTTCCATCCTATTCACGAGTTACCAGATGATGATAGATTAGCTGGTTTATTCTTTTCAACCGATACAGGTCATCAAGTATCAGCTACAACAACACTTGCTTTCGCGTTGACTGTTAAACAAAACGTTATCTTGCTAGATACTTATTACTACAGTCCAGAAGGTAGGACGGTTAAGAAGGCACCTAGTGAGCTAACAAAAGAGTTGCATGACTTCTATGAGAAAGTAAGAAAAGAATATAGTTTACCTATCTATCAGAAAACAATTGATTCTGCTGAAGGTGGTATTCGTAATCAATACTTCTTAGATTACGGCGAAAGGTTACATCCAGTCGCTAAAGGTAAAAAGGTAGATATGATTGACTATGTGCAGGACTTATTGGCACAAGGTCGATTCTTTTATTTAGACATACCAGATAACAAGATATTTATTGATGAACACAAGAAGTATCAATGGGATGAGAAGTCTTTAAAGAAAAATCCAGATAAGCCAGAAGTAATTAAAACTGATGACCATACTTGTGACGGGTTCCAATATTTCGTGAAGGATAATTTACAACAGTTAGGACTTAAATATTAGGAGGAATATAAAATGATATATAAAAAGAAACCGATAGAAATAGAAGCGATTCAATGGACGGGCGATTTAGATAGTTTTACCGAATTAGTAAATTTTGCAAACGTTACTCAATATAGTCAAATAACCACTGCGCAAGATATGATTGACGACACGAACGAAAGCAATTGCATCTATATCCATACACTCGAAGGAGAAATGAGGGCAAGTGTAGGCGACTATATTATAAAAGGTATTCAAGGAGAATTTTATCCATGCAAACCAGATATATTCGAACAAACGTATGAATTAGTAGAATAGGCGGTGGTTGAATGTTTGCAAAGACAATAGCAACAGTAAAGGGGTGGTTATCAAAAATGGGATTAATTAAGCAGTTAGCAGATGTTAGTGAGCATAAAGGTTTAGTCGTGAACGAAGAAGCCTATTCGCGTATTGCAAAGAATAAACAAATCTATGCAGGTTTTGTTGACGAATGGCATAAGGTTTCTTATCGGACATCCGAAGGAGTATCTAAAACTAGAAACATGCTTACTTTTGGCATGGGTAAAGTATTAGCCGAAAAGATGGCAACATTAATATTTAACGAGAAAGCACAAATTAATATTGATGACGACAAGGCCAGTGAGTTTGTATTAGATGTATTAAACAGCAATGGATTCCATAAAAACTTCCAACGATACCTGGAATATGGTTATGCGTTATCTGGAATGGCGGTAAAAGTTTATCAATATGACGGCAAAGTTAAATTAGCTTATGCGGTTGCTGATGCCTTTTATCCATTATCGAACGATAGCGAAAACATAGATGAAGCACTGTTCGTGAGCGAAGAGTTCAAAGATGGTAAATACTATACCTTGCTTGAATGGAATGAGTGGGAAGGTCCTGTTTACGTCATTACAAATGAATTGTTTATGTCTGAAACAAAAGGTGAGCTAGGAATTAAAGTTCCGCTGGCCACGCTATACGAGGACCTAGAAGAAAGAACGCCTATCAATAAGTTGAGACGACCCTTATTCGTTTACTTCAAATTAAATTCTGCAAACAACAAAGATATGACTAGTCCATTAGGCATCAGTATCTTTGAAAACAGCTATGACACACTTTACATGCTGGACTACCTTTATGACTTTTGGCATAACGAATTTCAGTTAGGTAAACGTCGAATAGCAGTAGACAGAGCTATGATTAAACCTTTTATTGATGTTAACGGTGATCAGCGAACAGCCTTTGACCCAGAAGAAACTGTTTTTACTACTGTGAATGCTGAGAACATGGATGTAAAAGATTTATCTGTTGAATTAAGAGCGGATGACATCATATCTAGTATTAACGCATTGCTAGACATCTTATCTATGCAAGTTGGATTTAGTTCTGGAACGTTTAACTTTGATGGTAAGAGCATGAAAACAGCTACTGAAGTCGTTGCAGAGAACAGCGCTACATTCCAAACTAAAAACAGCCACGAAACATTAGTTGAAGAAGGCATAAAAGAATTAATCACGACTATTGTTGACGTTGGTAATTTATATAGCTTATATACAGGAACGAATGATTTTGAAGTAGCGATTGATTTTGATGATTCGATTGCACAAGATAGAACCGAAAACATGAACTACTACTCATCTGCTGCAGGTCAAGGATTGATGCCTAAATTGATTGCTATTCAACGTATCTTTGATGTTCCGAAAGAGACAGCTCTCGAATGGATAAAAATAATGGATAAAGAATCTGCTATAAACGTAGACACAAATGCAACGGATCTATTCGGAATTGGTGCAACTAATGTAGGACGTGATTAATTATGGTCCAAACAAGTTTATTTATTGAAAGACTCTATCAACAAATCGAATACGAAATGTTGCAGAATATCGGTAAAATCATCGGAAACGGTGAAGGAATAGATTCAGAGGATGTAGTTAATTGGCAAGTTAGCAAATTAAGAGACTTGGGTCTCTTAAGAACAGAACAAATAAAGGTATTGTCTAAATATTCTGGAATGACGGTCAAACAAATGCAGAATTTCATTCATGAAGAAGGCATTGCTGAAATTGAAGCGTTTGACGGTCGATTGACCGGATTGTATAAAGCAGGCGTTGACTATATTGAACCAACTAACACTGTTTATACCCGCTTACTTGCTTTAGAGAATCAAGGCGCCGATGTAATGAACATGGTTAATTCAAACATGATTAGCGGTAGCGAACAAGTATACAAAGACATCATAACAAAGGCATCTGCTGAAGTTCTGACAGGTAACGCAACTCTTTCTCAGTCCATGATTAAAACAGCAAAGGAATGGGCTGAATTAGGCGTACCTGTCTTGATTGATAAAGGCAACAGAAGATGGAGTGCTGAAGCTTATACAAATATGGTTATTCGCAATACTCAAAAGAATGTAGCAGTATCCATGCAAGAAGGTAGGATGGACGATTACGACATTGACTTAGTTGAGATAACAAGTCATGCGGGTTCTCGTCCAAGTCATGTTGATTATCAAGGGCGTATCTATTCAAGAAGTGGCAAGAGTAAGAAGTATCCAGCTTTAAGCAGCACGAGTTACGGATTGATTGATGGGATCGTGACAGGAATCAATTGTTCTCATTTGATGTATCCGTTCATCAATGGTTTGTCTACAAAACGAAATGAACCATACAACAAAAAGGAATCAGAAGAGAAGTATATAGAATCACAGCGACAACGACAGATTGAAAGGAATATTCGTAAAGCTAAAAAAGAGAAAGCCATGTTAGAAGCAATGAAAGTGGACGATAACGAAATCAAGTCTGCTACAGCTAAAATTAGTAAGCGTCAAAAAGAAATGCGTGATTTTATCGATGATACTAATAGAACTAGAAAACGCTCAAAAGAACAAATCGTAAAAGTGTAGGTAAGAGCGATTAATAAGTGAAGAGCTAAAAAATAGACAGACAGAGAGGAAGATAGAACATGATTTTACAAATAAACGAAGTTATCGAAGAAGAACATGTAGAAACGTATATTGGAGAAGTTGATAAGGCAGGTTTTGTAGATGATCGCTTATATTACAATAAAAAAGGACTTTCACATGAAATTGATTATTCAAAAGGAGATTTAAAACAAATTTTCTTGCTGAATGAGAACGGTAAAACTATAAAAGGAATTTACGGTCTATCTAAATTTAAAGAGTGATAATACAGAAATGTAAATGAAGGGGTGAAAAAGTGGGTAATGCAGTGGATTTTAAAGAAATCAAACGTAAGAATGAACGCGGAATGAGTAATAACGAGTTCTTTGATAATTCTAAGAAAGTTTTGATTGATAGCAAGACTGTTGTAATCGTTGCATTGAGTGAAGAAGGGATAATTACTACCTACCGTACATCTGATTCACAACTAGAAGCTTTAGGAATGATTGATGTTGCTAAGGACCAACTGCTGAATGATATGGAATTGTAAATAAAGCTTAATACTCGTCCTTGTTCAAGACGTTAAAAGGTACGCCCATCGTGGACGTTACCACGTTAAACAATCGAAAGGGGAAACAACAAATGAATAGAGAATTTTTAGAAGCTTTAGGTTTAGAGAAAGAAACGATTGATAAAATCATGGGAGAGCACGGGAAGAGCGTTCAATCGGTTAAAACTAAAGCAGAGGATGCGCAAGCTACTGTTGATGGATTGCAATCGCAACTAGCTCAACGTGATAAAGATATCGTTGAATTAAAGAGCAAGAGCGGTTCAAGTGAAGAAGTGCAAAAACAACTTGAAGCGTTGCAAGGAAAGTACACAGAAGAAACAGAAGATTTACAGAAACAAATCTCTAAAACTAAGTTAGATTCTGCAATTGATTTAGCACTAGCTAAGAACAAAGCGCGTAATGGTAAAGCGGTGCGTGCGTTGCTTGAAACGGATAAGTTGGAATTGTCAGATGAAGGCGTAAAAGGTTTGGAAGAACAACTTGCTACCGTTAAGACTGATAACCCTTATTTATTTGAAGAAGAAGAGGAAAATACTAATCCTAACTTCTCAAGGAACGGCAATCCAGGAAAGAAAATAAAAGATACCGGAGCTTTCGGCGCAATAGCTGAAAAATATAAAAAATAGAGGAGTTAATATATAATGGCAATTAAAATGTATACAAAAGAATATGCTGGTATGTTTAAAAACATTTTTGAAAGCAAATCTAGATTCTTACGTACTTTCGGAGGATCTATTCAAGTCATGGACGGGGTAAAAGATACAGATAACTTCTTGCATCTTAAAACAACTACCGCTGACGTAGTTATCCAAGCTTATGATACAGGTGCGAACATTGGCTTCGGTACAGGAACGGGTAAATCAAGTCGCTTTGGTAACCGTAAAGAAATTAAAGCCGTCGATACTGAAGTTCCTTACGAAGCGCCTATGGCTATTCACGAAGGTGTAGACAGCGTAACGGTTAATGATATTCCTGACCAAGTAGTAGCGGAACGTTTAGAAGCACAAGCATTGGCTTGGGTTGAGCACGTAAATACATTGCTTTCTAAAGCGATTTCTGACAACGCGAGTGAAGTTTTACCTGGAGAATTATCTTCTACAAGTATTTCTGGAGTTTTTGCAACCGCTCGTAAAAAGTTTGTTAATAACAAAGTATCTCGTAGTGTCCCTTGGGTTGCTTACGTTAATACTGATGTTTATAACTTCTTAGTAGATGGAGGGTTAGCAACAACTGATAAAAACTCTTCTGCTAATATCGATGAACAATATTTGTACGCATTCAAAGGGTTTTTGTTAGAAGAAACGCCTGATGAGTATTTCCAAGCAACTGAACAAATCATGTTTGCTGCTGACGGAACAGGGGTAGTCGGAACTGGTATTTCAATGGTTCGCACAATGGATTCAGAAGACTTCTACGGTGTGGCTATTCAAGGTGCTGCTAAGTATGGTAAATACATCCCAGATGCAAATAAGAAAGCTATCTTAAAAGCTAAATTGACTGAACCAGTTCCTGTAGTTTAGGAACTGGTTTCAAATAAAAAATAGGAGTGATTTGATTGGTTTATGAAGTAACTGCTAAATTTAAAGATATCAAGGATGGAAAAATATATGAAATTGGTGACAAGTACGATAAAGAGCTAACAGAAGAGCGTACAGTAACTTTGAGCACAAAAGCTAATGCTTATCAAACTGTATTTCTCAAGTTGATTGAAGAAAAAGAAGATGGAGAAGAAGACAGAGAAGACGTAAAGGAAGAAAAAAAGAAGAAGTAGGTGGTTAGCGTGATCTATACTACACCAGATTATTATAAAAGTGAGTATGAGGGTATTGAAGTGAACGCTGAATTGCTACCAAAATTAATCAAGAGAGCCAGTCGGGATATTAATTCCTTGACTGGCTTTCGTATTCGTTTTGGTGAAATGTCAGCAACTAACCAGATGCTCGTGCAACAAGCTGTTTGCGCTCAAGTTGAGTTTTTGGCTATCAATGGAGAATCATCTTCAACAGTTTTAGAAGGCGGTGGTTCAGTCTCTATTGGTGCTTATAGCGAGAGTTCAGCTTCAAAAGGAACTGCAAGTAATCAGCAATCATCAATCCATGCAGAAGGAGTTTTGAATTATCTTTTCGCTGCCGGGTTAATGTATGCAGGAGTTGATTACATTGGCTAAACCAATTCAAAAGAGATTGTTGATTCATACGGTTATTTATAAAGAAAAGCAAGCTGATGATGGTTGGGGAAACGAATATAAGGAACCTGTAATAATTAATCAAGTTAGGATAGAACCTAAGACAAAACTTGTACGTTCCAATACAGGTGAGAGTGTAGAAAGCACGACAACTATTTTTTGGGATTGCGTATTTAGTAGTCCAGCTACTTTTATTAACGGCTCTAAAATAACGTTTGAAGGAATCGAATACGAATTAAGACAAACGGATAAGTTCTACGATGCTGATAGATTGCACCATTTAGAATTGAGGGTGATTTAATGGGCGTTAAAGTTAAATCTGATTTTTCAGGTGCTTTAAAAAAAGTCAACAAAAAAATAGAGAAAACTCAATTCATACTAGATCAACAAATTGTAAAAGATTCTAATAACTATGCACCTTTCGCTGATGGATTGTTAATTGGAAGTGCATTAATAGCATCTGAATTTGGCAAAGGTAAATTGATTTGGGATACACCATATAGTCGCAAATTGTACTGGAATCCACAATATAACTTTAGTACGGATAAGAACCCTCAAGCTGGTGGAATGTGGTTTGAGAGAGCCAGAAGTGCACACTTAAGCGAATGGATTGCATTGGCTAAAAGTGAGGTGAACAAGTAATGTTTGAGTTTTATAAGTCTTTAAGAATGCACATGGAATCGAATATGGTCTTGTTCTCAACCGTTGCATTGAACGGGTTAACAACTAATCCGAAAAGCATATCAATCGGCTCTATGCCTTCTCCATTGGGAAGTAAGTACTATGATGATAAAAGAGAAAGGATCGTTCAGATTCAAGTGCTAGTCAAAAGTACTGACCCAAAAGAAGCAATGGATACAGCAGAATTTATTGATAGCTTTCTGGATGATTCTTCATTTTTAGTTGCAGGTTATAAAGTTAATAGTTGTGAAACTTATGTTCCACCATCTTATTTAGAGAAAACAGCAAACAGCGAATACATTTACACAGCTGCTTACAGAGCAGAAATTATGAAGGAGTGATAAGGATGGCAAGAAATAAAAACGCGTTACGTAAACATGAAATAGCACCTTGGATGGCAGAACCACCTATTACAGGATATTTAGAATTTGCTACTTGGATTACGTCTATCACAGATGATACGGATGAAGAAGTTGACGACACAGGATACTACGACGGAGATGGCACTCCGGGCAATGAAGTTATTTCACTTTCTGAAGTGTGGACGGTTGAAGGAACTTATGACGTATTAGATCCCGCTCAAAAATTTATTGCTGATATGAAGCGTAAATTAGGTGCAAGTCGTAAGATTTGGCACAAAATCACTTACGTTGACGGAACAGTGGTTGAAGGACCAGCAAACGTTACAGGTATTGTCGCAGGTGGCGGTGAAGCTACAGAATACGAAGCGTTTGGATGTGTTCTCAATTATACTCGTATCCCAACAGTAACGCCTGCAGTACCAGTAGTTTAAAAATAGAAAGGTTATCCGAAAAGGGTAGCCTTTTTTTATTTGAAAAATTAGGAGGAATTTAATCATGGCAATAAAAATTCAATTAGGTAATTCATTAGTAGATGTTGATTTAGGTGGAAAAGTTTTTGAAGCAGATATTTCAGATAAAAATGTAGAGAAATTCACTAATGCAGTTGCTTCAATGGAGAACTCATTAGATAAATTCGATAACGCTCAAACAGAACAAGATGTTTTTGACATTTTGACAGAGGAATTCAGAGCGGTATTAGGTATTTTATTTGCAGAAAACCCTTGTGACTATATTTTAACTAAAGTTGGCCGTGCTACTGGTCTTGTGGATGTTGTCATTGACATAAGAGAAGGCATTACGCATCAATTAGGAGTATCCGCAAAACAAAAAATCGCTAAATATACAACTAAACCTAAAGATAAACAGAAAAAGAAAAAATAGAAGGTGGTTAAATGCTTTCACTAGGTTATCCATTAGAAAATGAAATAGAAATAAACGGCAATATTTATCCGGTTGATATGTCATATGACAATATTATCCGGTTATTTGACTTGTTGGAAGACAAGGATATTGACAGTTTAAGCAAAGTGTTTATCGGAATGACAATGCTTTTAGATTGCAATGTCTTAGAGGAAGATGAAAGTTGCGACGAAGAAACGCTTATATCTGCTTTCTTAACTATTCGAACAGAATTTATCATTGAAGAATCTAACGTTGAAGAGCCTAAAGATTTAAAAGGGAATCCTTTGCCACAACCCAAGAGCAAGGAAACTTACTCTTTAAAGCATGATGCTGATTACATATACGCGTCTTTCATTCAAGCGTATGGCATTGATTTGATTGAGGTTAGAGGAGAATTGGATTGGAGAAAGTTTAATGCACTACTTCAAGGATTGCCTTCAGATACTAAATTCAAAGAAGTGGTCGAGATTAGACAAAGGCCTTTTGAAAAAGGTAAAGGTACTCAAGATTCAAATAGAAGCTTAGCTAAATTAAAAAACACATATGCGTTACCAGGTCAAAACGTGGAAGTAGGTGAGTAAATATGTCAGATGGAAAAGTTCTAATAGAGGTGGATTTAAATGATGATGGTGTTAATAACGCTCTTAAAAGGGTAGAAAACGATGCTATAAACAGTGGTAGTAAAATCGGAAGGTCAGTATCAAAACTTTCTGAACAGTCGCTGGACGTGGCAAAGAAAGCCGCTTTAGGTATCTTAGCTATTGGCGGAGCATTCGCTGGTTTCAGTATTAAATCAGCTGGTGAGTTGCAAGCAACTAATGCACAATTTACAGAAGTATTTGGAAAAATGGAAAAAGATGCTTCTAAAAGCGTTGATAAAATAGCTAAAGAGACAGGGATACTACCTAGTCGTTTAAAAGGAACCTTTACGCAAATGGCTGCTTTCGCTAAAGTTGGTGGATTAGAAACAGCAGAAGCGCTTGACCTTTCAGGAAGAGCGACCTTAGCGGCTGCAGATAGTGCAGCGTTCTATGACAAGTCAATAGAATCAACTACCGAATCGTTGCAGTCGTTTTTGAAAGGGAACTATGCTAATGATGCTGCATTAGGTATTTCTTCAACAGAAACAACTAGAAATGCAGCGGCAAATAAACTGTATGGTAAATCATTTAATGATCTAGAAGAGTCTCAAAAGCAGTTAACATTATTAAAAACGGTTGAAGATGGGAATAAACTTTCTGGTGCGTTAGGTCAAGCAGCAAGAGAAACAGACGGCTTAGAGAACGTTATGGGTAACTTGAAACAAGGGGTTATAGACGTAGCGGCCGCTTTTGGTACGCCACTATTAGGACCGTTCATCGTAGCTGCTAAAGCTGCCGCTAAGGTCTTAGGTGATTTCGGAAAAGCTTTGACAGCAAACCCAGCGTTAGTTTATGCAATCGTCGGAGCGTTAACAACATTAGCAGTTGCCTTTGGAACAGTTTATTTAGCAGCTAACAAAATGAAAATACTAGCATCGGTAAAATCTGGTTTAGCCGTTTTAACCAATCCGTTATTCTTAGTAGTATTAGCGATAGGAGCTTTAATCACAGCTTTTGTATACTTTTATAAAACTAGCGAAGGATTTAGGAATGCTGTAAACAAAATAATCGCTCCATTGAAATCGTTGGTACCAGTTTTTAAGAATATAGGAAGTGTTATGAAAATTATCGGAAGTATTATGAAGGCATTTTTTACAGATATGCAGCAAGTAGGAAAATTAAACGGAATGTTGCATGAGATACTACCAAAAAGTGTGGCTGATTCTATATTTAACGGTGTAATGAAAATTACTCATACCATTTACTATTTGATTAATGCTTTTAAAGTAGTGGCTGGTGTTGCTAGCGGATCTATTTCTAACATGGAAGATTTAGGTAAATTATTACCTAAGATTTTTGACAAAGGCGGACGCTTTAGCGAAACGTTTTCTAAACAATTATTTGATGTAGGTAGCGCAATAAAATCTGTCATATCTTTCTTTAAGGATTTATTTAACCCAACTAAAAAAGCAGGAGAATCAATAGATTTCGTAAAAATAGGATTTATGATTTTAAAAACTGTCGCTTTGGGGCTATTAGGACCAATTGGTTTAGTGATACGAGTGATTGGCCTTGTTGCTAAAGCTTTAGGCGGTGGCGATGTAAAAGCGGGTATTCAAGCTATGTTAGATGGTTTCACGTCTTTAGCTGATGGTATAAGAGATAACGGTGGGAAAGTAGGCGCTAGTGTTGGCGACATGTTAGCGGGAATATTAATTGCTATCGGTGCAGCGTTACCTGGTATTATATCTGGTGCTTTATCGATTATTGCTGGATTCATAACGGGACTGGCTCAAGGATTACCGCAAGTAGCTTTTGCAGCGTTTAGATTAATAAATGCTTTTACCGGAAGTATGTTGTTACTGATTCCTACAATTGCTGCATCCGCAACACTAATGATCGTGGCTTTGCTTGGGAGTTTAGCGGCGGGTTTGCCACAAATAATACTAGCAGGTGTCAATTTGCTTATATCATTTATCGCCGGTTTAACAATTGGAATACCAAGATTCGTATTAGCTGTAACAAATATAATTGTTGTATTTCTAAATAGTATTTCAAATAATTTACCTCGTATCATAGCAGCCGGTATTAATTTATTGGTTTCATTTTTACAAGGTATCACAGACAACTTACCTAAATTAAGCGCAACAGTAACGACGTTAATCACTACATTTTTAAATACCTTATCTGATAATCTACCTAGAATTATTGCAAGTGGATCTAATTTGCTTGTTAAATTCTTAAATGGAATTGCAGATAATTTACCGAAAGTAATTACCGCAGCAGTCAATGTGATTGTTTCATTCTTAAATGGAATAGCGAACAACTTACCTCGTATCATAACATCTGCAGTCAATTTGATTGTGGCTTTTTTACGTGGTATAGCTAGTCAGATTGGCAGAATTGTGAACGCAGCTATGGACTTAGTAGATGCAATGGTTAGAGGAATATTACAAGCTCAAGGCAGATTATCAAAAGCTGTTATTGATTTAATGAACGGAATGGCCAAGAACATAAATAACAGCGCTCCTCAAATGAAAAAGGCAGCAGGCAATTTACTAAGAGCCATTATCGAAGCTTTTCCTGGCGGCGGTTTAGTAACAGCTGGATTTGATTTAATGGCTGGATTGGCAAAAGGTATTGGCAATGCGGTTGGCGGAGTAATATCAAAAGCGAAAGAAGTTGCCGGTAACATTGTCGGTGCTGTTAAAGGAGCTTTCAAAATACATTCTCCTTCACGTGTTATGGAAGATGAAGTCGGTAGATATATACCGGAGGGTATAGCAGTTGGTATGGAAGGTAATACAAGCAAAGCAATTAAATCAGCCAGATTAATGGCAAGTAAAGTTGTTAGTTCTATCCCCACTGCTGAAATGGCAATGGGAATAAACGCTAAAATGAGTACCAGCATGAACCGTGCTTCATCAGGCAATGTAACAAATAATAATTATTCAAATGATGATAACAATAATGAAATAGTAAACTTATTAAGAGAAATTGCTGCTAAACCATTCGTCGCAAACATGGATGGAAAAAGAATTAGTAAAGCTATTGGAAGAGAAGTAGATAGAACACAAGGTGAAAGAATCAAGCGGTCAGATTGGGGGTTAGAGATTGATGGGTAATAACATACACGACTACGGAATTTGGTTCAATGGTCACCATAGTACAGAGTTTGGACTTGACGTTTTAGAAGATAAACAGATTGGTTTTCCTAGTAAAAATAAAGCGTTAAGATCTGTTCCCCTTTCCAACCGTTCTTTTGATTTCTCTAAAGTAACAGGGAAAAATACTTGGACTGAAAGACAAATAAAAATACCTTTTCAAGTTGTTAATCGTCAATTTTATACTCAAGAAACACTATACAGTTTGTGGACGAAAGTTATGAAATGGTTAATGGAAACGACGGAAAAGACACGTTTATACGACGATACAATGAACAAGTATTATTATATGGCTGAAGTAATAGATGCGCCTAGCTTTGAAGAAATGAGAGCTAGGGGCGTTATTACTGTAACGTTCCAGTGTTATCCATTTAGAATAGCAGAGAAAAAAGAAGGTACTCAATTGTGGGATGATATAAACTTTGATCTCGACTACTTCCAGACTACTAAATTTGATATAAATAGAAAATCGTTCGAACCATTATCAATCGGTAGTCAAGCAACTTTAACAGCTTGGGCCACGCATTATGGTGGAGGCGTTAGAATACCAGTTAGTTCTTTAGGTGTCTCTTACAAGATAACTGGTTCCAAAGATTTCGTAACAAGTTACAGCAGAAGAGCATACATGCTCGAAGGGTTAACGGAGTGGACTTTAGAACAAGATATTATACAAGCTCAACAAAGTGCTGAAATTTTAAAAATTTACAATCCTGGTATTGCTGAAGTTGTTCCGAAGATAACATCAAGAGAATTGATAAGTGTCATAATGAACGGTTATGTATTTAATATCGGAAAAGGAATACATCTATCTGAACTGTTTATGTTCGATCCTGGTATGAATGACATTAAAATAGTTAGCTTACATCCAACAACTGTTGATTTTGAGTTTTTCAAGGAGCTGATTTAATGTACCAAGTTAAAATATATAATAATGGAACTGAAACAGAAATTCATTCTCCTAAACCTAACAGAATAAAAGTGTTGGAAGGTTCGAACATAAAGAAAGGGATTAATACCTTTGAATCGTTCGAGCTTTCAATATTGCCAGACAATCCTGGATTTCAAAAATTGACTCCAATGCAAACTTTAATTACGGTACAAGATACCTTGAGAAACAAAGAGGTATTTAGAGGCAGGGTCCTCATTCCTTCAAACGAAATGAATGAGGACGAATCGTTTAACTACGACTATGTTTGCGCTTCTGTTTTAAGTTATTTGCAAGATACTATTCAAGACTATGCTAAGATTCAAGATACCTCACCTGCTGATTTTTTTATATATTTAATCAATGTTCATAATTCAAAAACACGAGAAAATCATAAAAAATTTACTGTTGGTACTATTGATGTTACGAACAATACGGATAATGTATATAGGTATGTTGATGAAACAAAAACTACTTGGGAAACAATAAAGGAAAAGTTAATAGATAGAATTGGTGGAGAAGTTCGCGTTAGATACGAAAATGGAATTAATTATATTGATTACTTGAAAGTTGCTGGTAAGAAATCTAAAACAACTATTGAAGTAGAACATAATATGCTTTCTTTTAACAAAGAAATTGATCCTACAGAAGTCATAACTGTTTACTATCCGAGAGGGGCAAGACCAGAAAGCACGCAGAGCGGAGCAAGCGTGGACGATTATAATGCAGCAGAACCTAGATTGACAATAGAATCTGTAAGCGGCGGAAAGGGTTACTTACTAGCTACTCAAGAAATGATAAATGAGTTTGGATATATTGAGGGGTCCGGTACTTATGATGGGATAAGCAATGCACAAATACTGAAAACAAGAGGCCAACAATTTTTAGATAGTCAAAAGGCAGCTTTGGTTAAGTACCAATTACAAGCTTTAGATTTATCATTATTAGATATTGATCCAGAAACATTTGAAGTTGGTAATTATCACGAAGTTAAAAATAAATATTTAGGCGTTAGAGAAAACCTAAGAATCGAAGGAATAACGTTAGATATCATTAATCCAGAAGTTTCTAGCTTGACTATTGGAGACAAAACAAAGTCATTAAGTGATTATCAAAAAGAGGTTAATGCTGCAAATAGAGCCTATAAAGAAATACAAAACACTATAGCAGAAATTAGCCGTAATAACATTACTTTAGGCGCATCTTTAAAGCAAGCTAAAGAGGATTTAGCAGGTATTCAACAAAATTTAGTTGATGTTGATCTAAATAACCTACCAACAGAGCTACAAAATATCGTGTTGCAGTTAGATACAATACAAGGGACTGTTTCAGATATTGAATTAGCTGTTGGAGAAATACCTATCTATTTACCAGCAAGTAGCACTAATAACGGTTTGTTAACCTCTGAGCTGTTTATGAAGTTAAGCAGTATCCAATTAGCGACTAAATTAATAGATGGGTTATTAAGCAAAGAAGATAAAAAGAAAATTGATGAGATACCGTTAGATTTAAAAGCAAGATTAGAGACACTCGAAGGGAATTGATACAATTGGCAGTTAATCCAGACATTAAAGTAATGACCGATGAAATAAGAAATCAACCTGATGCGGATAAAGTTAGAAAAAATATAGCTAATGGAATGGATGCTACAAGTAATATTGCTGATATTTCAAATCAGATTAGTGAAGATTCGAAAGCAACATCTTTAGCAATACAAGAAAGATATGAAGAACAAATATTAGCACAAGATTTAAACCCAAATAAGGATCCCGAACTAGTAGACTTAAGAGGTGGGAAAGCTACTGCGGGAGAAAGAATTACTCAATTTGAACAACAAACTAATTCGCAGTTGGCACATAATGTCAATAATCTTAATACCAGAGAAATTAACGTCATGTATCCACCAATTCCAATGGCTGGAGCAAAAGGTAATAATATAGAAAATGATACTTTGGCGTTTGTAGGTTGCATTGATTATTTAAAAGAAAATGGGGGAGGTGTATTAAGGGTTCCGGCAGCTATATATAAAGTCGATCCCGACCAACTCATATTGGGTAACTCGGTCATATTAAAAGGTGCGGGTAAAGGTCGATGGGGAGAAATGTTTGGTAGTATTCTTTTTTTTTCCTCTTATGCGGGAGAACAAGCTTTATTTGGAATACAAGTTGCCTATAACAAAATCGGTCAAGGTTTAGAAGATATTCGGTTAATTGGAAATAAATCAATCAGTCGCGGATTGATGGTCAGCGATGGCTCTTATAACAACACATTTAGAAATATTGACATAAAGGGTTTTTCTGATAGCGTCTATATTGGAGAAACTTGGAACAACATTTGGGAAAAAGTCACTGTAGATGATTTTATTAATGGTTTTAGAATAGAAGGTACGAATACTTCTAGTACATTTAGTGGTTGCCTTTCATATAACGGAGATACAGGCTTCAAAATAAATAGTAGCATGCCTTACTGTGGTTTTATTAATTGTGGTACAGACCATTCAAGCACAGGAGTAGAAATATCTACTGAAGCCAACGTATCAAATACAGGTTTTTACAACTTTGGATTTGAAGATTATGACATTTGTTGGAAAGTAGATTCCGAAACAACGTTAAATATATATGGTTTTAGCCAATATAAACCACGTTTTTCAGGTCGCTTGTTTTATATTTTTAAAAATAAACGTATTAATTTACATGGGTGTGACTTTACAAAATTAAAAGTTGGTACAAGATTATTTGAAATAAGCAATTTAACGACTTTTAAGGTTGGGTCATTAAGAAGTTATGGTTGTCAGTTTCAAGAGGGCGTTTCAGAAACACTTAATTTGGATAAAGTTGTCCAAGACGGGAATCTTCCATATGGATATTTGAAAAAAACACTGATTAAAGAAAAAACAATTAGATATGACGGGTATGTTGAAGGTATTTCATTTAATTACCGAGCTAATGTGCCAAACAATGGAGACTATGTCCGCCTTAACATTGATATACTAGGAGGCGCAAGTGGTGGCACAGCCTCCACAACGATAAAAAATGTTAATGGAGTTATAACTGCTACAAATAATATAGTCCCAAACGTATCTTTTGCAAGCTGGGCTGTAACTATCCCTTCAGGGAGAGGTGGTACTGTCACACCTACTGAGTACAGTTTCTATAAAGTTGAAGCTTTTGCATATGGAACAGGTGAATTAGCTTCAATCACTCAACTCAAAATAGCACCAGAATATTAAAATTATCAAACGAAAAAAACGGAGGAATACAATATGAATAACTTATTAGCTAATTTAACACCAACCAGACTATTTCTAGGAGTACCACAAACGTCAAAAATACAGGTTTATGCAGTTGCTCAATCGCGAAGCGTAATCGTAACACAAGCGATTCTGACAAATACAAGCGAGGTAGATACCGCTTTAAACTTAACTGTGAACACTACTGATGTAATGCGGGATTTCAAAGTAGCTTCAGGCGAAACAAAAATTATTGACTTATATATCGTATTAAATGAAGGTGACACTGTCTCTTTGCAGCAAGACAAAGAAAACGCCATTAACATTACTTTAAACGGTGCTGTTGGGTAAGAACCGTAATGCGAACTAGAAAAATATTCTATATATTGGTTGTATGATGCAATTAATATGTGTATATGGTAAAATATAACTAAAGTGGATGGCTCACCTGCACCATCGTAACCCCTCCAGGACAGACAGGTAAATTTGAGGGGGCTTTTTTTAAAAGTATAAAAAATAAGAAAAAGAACCTATCAATTGATAGATTCTTTATTAATTAACTCATTTAATTCTTTAATATAAGCAGAAACGCCTGTATAAATGACTTCCAAAGTATTTAATACTTCTTTTTGAGAATCACCAAAAGTTAATTTATAATAAAAATCAACATCATATTTTCTTACGTAAGGATGTGTTGCAGCAGTTTTTTCGTTAAACGGAATATTGCCGATAACTATGTTATCCTTTCCTGAGTCAAACGCTCCACAATCTATAAGTTTGTTACCTGATGTCGTTTCTAAATATTTAATTTGTATGCCTTTTTCTTTAATTGCTTGCTTAGATAAATTATTATGTTTATTTGAATTAACTAAATTATTGAACTCTTGCAACCATTTATTACTGTTATAATATTGCATTGATTCAATTAGTTTATAAACATCCGGATTACTAATGCTTAGATTCTTGAATTTCTTACTCATATTTTTTTCAAATTCTGTTTTACTCTTATTTAATGGAAACTGAGGCCTGTCAGCACAGTTTCTTCTTATGTCAGAATTTGAATTGTATTGATCTCTGCAATAAGTATCGAAAACAAAGTTTGCAGAATAATCTAATGGTGACCGTAAATTTTCTAGAGTGTTTTTAACATATACTTTTATAAAAGGTATCATGTTGGTGTCTTCTAATGACTTTGGAACTAAAGTTTCTAGATTTTCTAATGTTTCTTTTGATACGCTTAAACACGCATTAGAATCTTTTAGCCAGTTCATAATATCACCTCACTTTCTAATTCAATTATATAGCAAAGGGTGTAAAAAGATATGGGTGAAGAAAAACTTAAAATATTAACATATGAATTGTTAGAAAGATGGTATAACTGTGAATCAACACTTAACCAAGATTGGGTGACTTTCGAGAACCCTAATATACAAGATGAGACAGATGAGGATTACGAAGATTATAAAAGAAGAATAAATATAGCCTTGAACCATAATGCGAATTAGATGAAAATGAATGAAAGCGAGGTTGTCCAATTGTGGACAGCCTTTTTATTATGTAAAAAATTTAATTGAAAGTCGGTGATGAAGTGGAAAATACAAAGTTAAAAAAAGAATTAAAAAAGGCTTCGAATAAGAGGCCTAGTGACTTTTGGGGCACTCTGATTGCTGCGGTAAGTATTTTGTACGGAGAATTCATTTTTAGGGTGGATGGATATTTGGTTGCTAATGCTGAACCGTATCTAAGTGATCTACCAGAAAACATTATAGGAATACTATTAATAGTCATAGGTCTGTTTAAACTATTAGGTTTATTTCTACAATATAAACCATTTAAGAAGATGGGTATTTGGCTTTTAAGTGGTATATGGAGCGGACTATTTTTCGTTGCTTTGACCTATTCATTCGGCACAGGCTATCCTCATCCAACGTATGTATTCATTGGAATGATAGCAATAGGATGCTTTAGAGTATCGCTCAAAGGAGACTATGTTAAATGAGCTTGGAGTGGTTAGTCGGCATATTAATTGGAAGTGGAGGTGCAGGGGCAATACTTTCTGCTTATTTTACAAATAAAAGCAATAACCAAACTCATGAATTAAATCTACTGGATCGTGCAAGAAAAGAAATTGAGCGATTGGATATAAAGATAAAAGAGTTGGAAAAAGAAATTGAGGATAAAGAAGAAGAGAACGCCGAATTAAAAAAAGTCATAGATGACTTGAGACGTCGCAAGAATGAATTAGAACTAACAATAAAAAGGAGTGTTAAATGATGGAAGAACTACAAACAGCAATTCTAGGCGCATTAGGGGTCATACTATTAGCTTTAATAAGGAACGTCACCAATAAGGTGGTTTTCTATCTGGACAGCAAAGGCATTACGGAAAAACTCAACAGAAAGCAGTACTTAGTTGATATTGCTGTTAATGCTGCTGAACAGATTTGGCAGAACGAAGACGGTGCTACTAAACTAGCGAATGCTCGAACAGAGGCCATTAAGTTATTAAATGAGAACGGAATAAACATTACTTCTACAGAATTGCAAAACTTAATTGAAGCAAGTGTAAAAGCAATGAATGATGCGATTAACAGTACGAAAGTCGGAGTTATCAAATTAGAAGAGGAGGTAAAATAATATGAGTAAAGTTATCAAAATATTTCGGGATGATATAATTAACGGCATAGCAGGCAAACGTCAAGGTAAACCAAAGGGTGGAGTTTTTCATAATGATTATGGGGCAATGACACCAATGGAATACGCAGTTTGGTTAGTAAGGCGTAAAGTTTTAGAACAACTTAATAAAGGTTTCGCTCCATACTATATCAATAGTAAAGAGATCTTACGTTCAGATAATACAGGAAATAAGGCATGGCATACAGCAACTATTGAAGGTAACACATGGTATCTAGGTTATGAATCAACCCAAAGTTACTACGGTGTCCTTTCTGATGCCGAATTTATTCTGAACGAAAATATGACATTAAGACAAATGGCCGAAGACTTTCACTACTATAGTATAAAGCCTAATAGAAACACGGTGAGACTGCATAAAGAATTTTCTTCCACATCGTGTCCTCATAGAACTTGGGAATTACATGGTAAATCATTGAATGTAGTTAAGGACTATTTGGCTAACAAAGTGTCATATTATATGTCTCTTGGTAAAACGGTTGAAGAAATGTTAAATAAAGAAGGCTCGACTGTTAATTTACCATCTCTACCAGTTAATAATAATACACCTCAACCTTACGGAAAAACTTTAAAAGTCGGTAAGCAAGCAAAACAATGGCAAACAGGTTCTAATATTCCTGGTTTTGTCATTGGTGGAACGTATGACGTTATTGCTTCTAAACCAGTCAATCAGTCACGATCTAAAAAAGCTTACCTTATTGGTAAAGGTTCAATTGCTACAGGTTGGTTGCTAGAACAAGACGTAGAAGGATTCAAGACAGCCGGAGGAGGAAATACAAACAAACCTGCTGGTTACAGCAAGAACTACAACTTGCCAACAGGTGTGTATAGATACCGTAAAGGAGCAACCTATCAAATTGGTAACGATGTTCTAACTATTCAGAAAGCTCTATCAAGTATTTATTTCTATCCTAACAAATCAAAATCTAATAACGGTTGCGACAGTGTATATGGAAAGAATACAGCAGATGCAGTTAGAAGATTCCAATCAGTTCACGGATTGAAGGCTGACGGAGTATACGGACCAGCAACAGCTAAGAAACTAGATTCAATTGTAAATAAATAAAGTTAAAGACCCTATTCTTAATTGAGTAGGGTCTTTTTTTGTTTATAATTATTGAAACGTAACATATGGTTATAATAGGAAGGCTTTTTTTAAACAAGGTGCAGAGAAGGTGCATAAATATGTTAACTCATATTGTTTAGTATTGCTTTTAGGTTTCAAAAACCCTTATAAATCAATATTAGTGACTATACATTTACTCGTGTTTATTCGCGAGCGTTTAACTGGCAGCCAAAAGGTCAGGGGTTCGAACCCCCTTACTTCCATAAGCTAAGAACGTTTATACGACGGTGTTTGTTGCCGATTGTATAAACGTTTTTTTATGCAAATTTATAGAAAAGGTGCAGGAAAGGTGCATAACTTTAAAAAAGGTTCTTAAATGTATCGCCAGCACCTTGGTCAGCCTCTTTTAAAACATGAGCATAGATGTCCATTGTAGTACCTATTTTTTTGTGACCTAGTCGTTCTTGAATGACTTTCATGTTAACACCCTGATGAAGTAGCCAAGTAGCTGAAGAGTGTCTTAAATCGTGAAATGTAATGTATCTTAAATCATGACGTTTAATAAATCTGTTCCAACGTTGATAGAAAGAGGAGACACGTTTCGGTTTGCCCTCAACATTGCTGAATAAGAATTTATGTTTCGACCATTCATTGTCTATTCCGACGAAATCACGATCAGCTCTTTTATTAAACATGTGTCTTTTTATCATAACCATTAATCCATCTGGAACGGAAACTTCTTTAACTGTTTTTGTTTTAGTGTAATTTTGGAGAGTAGAACCAATTTTACTTTTATCAATAATCATTTGTTCAAATGTAATGGTATTTTTGGAGAAATCAATGTGCTTATCTTCTAACGCTGCAATCTCGCCTTCACGGCCACCAGTAGTGACAGCTATTGAAACAATAACCTGGTATTCTAACGGTTCTTTTTTTAATGCTTCAAACAACAATCCTATCTCATGAGTGTTGTAGGGTTCTGTCTTTTTAGAATAAACTCTTTCATCGGGACCAACATCTATTTTCTTAATAGGATTAGCGTCTATGAATTGCCATTCAGTGGCCAAATTGAAAACAGATGTAATAGAGAGTAAGGCATTCTTTTTTGTTTTGCGAGATAGACCACCTTCTTTGCCGTCTATTCGTTTTAAGTTATTAATGATGTTGACTATGTGCATTGTTTTAATATCTGCAACCATCATTCCACCAATGACAGGCAAGAATCTATTTTCTAACATATGCAAGTAAAGAGTAATAGTCTTATATTCCATTTTCTTTTCAGCATACTTTGGTAACCATTCATTATAGATAAAATCATCTAGCTTTATTTTAGTTGGTTTGTAATAATTTGATCCTTCTAATTCAACAATGAAATCACGTAACGCTTTTTCAGCTTGTCGCTCACTTTTAACACGAATGCTTTTAGTTCGACGAACGGGATTGCCTTTCTGATTATAGCCAACCGTTACATATAGTTTGTAGTGGTCGTCAGCAAGTTCTTTGATGCTGCCATTCAATCTTCTTTTCTTATCCACGTTTCCACATCCTCATAGTTTAATTTAGCGTGAAACTGTTGTTGTTCTTCGTTAATCCACACATCATCTACATTGTTTAAAGCAACGTCTGGATAAATCATGCCAACACTCTGTAACTCATACCATAAGTCTTTAGTTATATCTTTATCATCATACCTAGATAAAGAGAGGTGGATGTAATCCTTAAAATAATAGATAAATAAACTGTATTTCATATCAATATCCATTGACCTCACACGCAATGCTTTTGTGTTTTTCGTAGCTTGACGGCAGAAATCCTTTTCTAGTGAAGATAAGTCTTTGATTATCATAATATTTTCCCCCTGTTATCGTATATTTGATTAAAAGATACGAACTTATGTTCTTTCCCACGTGAAAAGAAAAGGCTGTTAAGCCTAGTCTTTTATTTGACTTCTATCGTTTTCTCGCCTAAATCTTTACCATCTATACCTTGATTGGCTTTTAGTTCAACCGGTGTAATATCGTCATCAAGTTCATAAGCAATGGCATTAGCAACAGTCCCATTTTGCTTGATAACTTCAGATTGAGTATCCAAGAACTTTTCATCTGGAAGAGAAGCAACATTTAGTTCATTCACGCTATCAGGGTTATTATCTTGAAAAGCAGAAAATACTGCTATCCAAGCAATCAAAGGATCAAGTTCTTTCTCAGTTAAATTAGTAGTATCATACCAAAAAGCGATAACAGGTTTCTCACCATATTCGTTTCCTGTTTCACCGACCGGTATAATTTTCGTGTCAGTTATATTTATTTCTAGATCATTAATAACTAACTCATCATCTTTAAAATAGAAGTCTTCATTTTTACTTTCAGATTCAACAGCCTTACTTTCTTCTTTTGCTACATCAACTTGAGATGCTGCTTGTTTTTCTGGTGTATTAGACTCTTCTTCATTGCCACAAGCTCCTAAAACTAAACCACAAACTCCAAGCGCTACAAGTAACTTAATCTTCTTCATATGTATCTCCTCCTATTTTTTAAAAGTTTCTTTGAATATTAATTAATCTGCCTATTATTTTTACTTCATTTAATTCTTCTCCAGATATAAAAGTAGGCGAGTGTTCTGGATTAGAAGGAGTGAGCATGATTGCTCCGTCCATTCTATTGACGCGTTTTAATGTTGCCTCGTCTCCATTAATTGCAACAGCGTATATCTTATTTTGAATAAAATCAGCTTCTTTTTGTATTAAAGCTAAATCTCCGTCTGCAATACCATCTCCAGACATGGAATCTCCCTTTGTTTTTAAAACAACATAGTCATGACTCATATCTAAGTTTGATTTTGAATAGGCCTGTGTACCTTCGTATTCAGTATAAGAAATGCCACCAGAGCCACATTTAATTGTCCCGACGATTGGAATGTAGACCATATCCTCCTTATCTAAAGAAGCTAAAGTTATATTTTTTATATTAGTTCTACCATATAAGTAATCAACTGAGACATCGAAATAATCGGCCATCTTATTTATTATATCTTGAGAAGGTTCATTTCTCTCGTTTTCGAAATGAGAGTAAGCTCCTCTTGTTACGCCCAAGTATGCAGCTACTTCATCTTGTGTCTGTTGCTTACCTGTTCTTAAGTCTCTTAAACGTTGACCTAGCATTATCGCCACCACCTTATTAGCTATATTTTAACAGAACAAAGATACAAAAAGTATCACTAGTAAAGAAATATACAAAATGTATCAACTAATGCTTGACGATACATAATGTATCGTGTATATTAAATACATAGAGATACAAAACGTATCAAAGGAAGGAAGTGAATTATGATGTGTGAAAGAAGGAAAGGGTTAATCCAAGAGAGAGAATCAAAGAACTTAACCCGTGAGGAACTAGCGGAGAAATTAGGAGTAGCAGAGATAACTGTTAGGAAAATAGAAGAAGGTGGCAGAAATCCCAGCATCAATATGGCTAAGAGATTTGCTATCTATTATAAAAAAGATCTAACAGAATTGTTTCCTGATATTTTTTTACTCTCGTTCGATACGAAACGTATCGGAGTTAAGCGCTAATGACTTATATTCAGTATAACCCAATAACAATCGTAGTTAAATAATCTCATCTATGTAATTAAGTGGTGAAACAAGTGAGCAAATCTTAAATAAAAATAGAAAGAAGGAAAATGATATGTCAGACGGAAAAGTAATAGTAGATGTATTGGTTACTGATGAAGCATTAGGAAAAGCGGTCAAATTGGTTGAGCTATTAAAAGAAGCCAAAACGCTGGCGGGCGAATTGGCTTCAATAGAATTCTCAGAAGAAAAAACACTAACTAGCGAAGGATATCTAACTGCAAAAGGACCGAATGTAAGACGAACTATTTAAAAATATGTTCTTTAATAAAAGTCCATTGTTCGTCAGAAGCGATACCTTGATAACTATCTTTGAGTTCACATATAAACAACCTATCGTTGTTGTCTATGATGTGATCAAATTCTTTAGCTATCTGATTTGGAGTAGAAGATGTATTCACTAACCAGAAAGACTTTTGAAGTTTTATATAAGTGTACTTTTTAATAACTTCAAATATTTGGTCATATTTCTGACCAGGGCTGTTTAAATCATAACTAATTAAATATGGTTTAAACATTTTTTTCACCTCCTTTATAGGAGATTATCTCATTCAAATTAAAAAATAGGAAGAAGGAAATTAACATGTCAAATTTAGTAATTATGAAAGATAGACAAGCCGTAACAAGTTCGTTAGATGTAGCAGAAACTTTTTCAAAAAGGCACGATCACGTATTAAGAGATTTAGACGAACTTAAAGAGGGGGTTACCCAAAATTGGGGAGACCTATTTTGGGAAGATACTTACATTCATCCACAAAATAAACAGCCCTACAGAATTATTTACATGAATCGAGACGGATTTACATTACTGGCAATGGGCTTCAATGGTAAAAAGGCAATGAGTTTTAAACTAAAATATATTCAAGCTTTTAATCACATGGAAAAAGAATTAATTGAATTAGCGAAAGATTCTTACATGATTGATGATCCTGTCAAAAGAGCTGAAAAGTGGATTCAAGAAAGAAAGCAAGTTCAGGCATTAGAACTAGAAAATCAGACGCTTGCACCAAAAGCATTGTTTGCAGATAGCGTATCAGCTTCTGACACATCTATTCTAGTCAGCGACTTAGCAAAGTTGTTAAAGCAGAACGGTATTGAAATTGGTGGAACTAGATTGTTTGGTTGGTTAAGAGATAACGGGTTCTTGATTAGACGTAAAGGTACGGATTACAACATGCCAACGCAGCGCTCGATGGAACTAAAATTGTTCCAGATTAAAGAGACAACCATCAACCATAATAGCGGACGTATCTCAATTTCTAGAACACCTAAAGTTACCGGCAAGGGTCAATTGTATTTCATTAATAAATTTATTACAGAAAAAAATAAAATCGGAATAGAGGGGTAAAGATATGGAAGCATTACACGTAAACACAGAATTAAGACAGTCAGCAAAAAGAAAGAATATAACACAGCTAACTCTATCTAGAAAAGCACACAAGGCTCACACGACAGTAAGCGGGTATTTCAATGGCGAACCTACACCAATTGGAGCGTTAGCTGATTTAGCAAACGTCCTTGACGATTCAACTTTTAGTAATGAAATGGCTCATAAAACATTCGGAACTTTGCCAGTAATGAAATCTGATACTTACTGCGATTCGCCTTTTGCGTTGGATTTTCTGCAACAAAAAGAATCGAGCGAACGAAAAGAAAGAAAAAGTCATACACTAATGATCCTTTGTAAAGTTGATGCAGCACTAACCAATCAAGATAAAGACGATTTATTGGTTTATGTAAATGAGTATCTGGATGAAATGTTAATTGAAATGAAATTAGTTTTATCAATCCTTTCTAAAACGAATATATCCTTTATGAAAGCAATATCTATGCGGAAAGCATTCTGGATTATCAAAAAATATCTTTGAGGAGATGAAAACATGGCCACTAAATTAATTGTAATTAAACCAAAAAAAGCAATGAAATCAGAAGAAGCTTGTGAGTTCTTACAAATCACAAAACCAACTCTTTACAAGTTTGCTAGAACGGGCGAAATACCTGGTAGAAAAATTGGAACGGAATGGCGCTTTAGTGAAGCAGCACTAGAAAGATGGTTATCAGAAGCAGAACCTAAAAGAAAAACAGCTTACTAGAAAGGAGCGAGTTACATGCCATTACATTATTGGTTAACAGTTATTATCATGCTATCTCTAATTTCAGTAGGAGTAGTAGTTGCTTGGAAGATAGGCTGGTCCACATATTTAGAATGCAAAGATGAACCTGATGAGTATTGGGGAGAAGAAAGTGGGGATTAAGATGAATTACGCAGAACAAATTACCGAAAATTTAAGCAATGTACCGGATTTACTAGCTGTAATAGTATTAAACGATGTCAGTCAAAGGATAGGTGACTGGTTAGCAACTGGTGGCTCAGAAAAAGCACCGTATATTCAGCAACAAATTGATCATACAAAAAGAGTTTCTGAAATGTTTGGTTCAGAAAAATAAAGGAGGGTTTGGATGTCTGAAAACGATAAAGCGTGGATTAAATATTTGAATAACCGACTAGAAAAATTAGATGAAAGTTATCAAGAAGAACGCGAATATTTGAAAGGAGAAATTGAGAAAATAAAAAAAGCCAACAAGGATTGCACTCCTGGTTGACCGCTTGGAAAATATCATTTCACTTATTATACCAGAAAAAAGGAGAGATTAATATGGCTAAGCCAACAGTAACTGAACCAGCTAATCAAACTAGAATTACCGATGAGCACGGCGATACTTTAGTAATTGAAAAACATGTTAATAGAAAAAAAGAAAATCGTATATCAGTATTTTTTGAAATGAAGAACGATGTAGACCATAGCATTGTAGAAAAGTTTGATATCTTAACTGATTTTCCAGAGAAAGAGTTTTGGAGATACATTGCAGAAACTAGATTGATGATTGGTGGTAATTAAAATGAAAGACGATAAAGAATTAAGTCTATTTCAAAGACTTTATGAAACGGATGTATCTAGTTTTATTGAAGAAAAGAAAGTTGAAACTAAAAAAGGTAAAACATTTACTTTAAACTACCTTTCTTGGGCCTTTGCTCATGCAGAAATGAAAAAAATAGATCCCGATGCAAAAGTTGTTGAAAGAGAATTTATTCATTACAGATTGTTAGGCGAACATCTTATTGAAGAAAAGAAACCTTGGCTAGCTGACCAAGCAGGAGCGATGGTAAACGTGACAGTGAAAATGCTTGATAGAGAAGAAAACGAATGGCTATATGTAATGGATAACTCCAATCAATCCGTAAGCGATCCTAATGCAGCACAAATAAATAAAACGCTTAAAAGATGTTTCGTAAAAGCATTAGCAAAATTTGGCTTAGGGTTGTCTCTCTATGTTGGTGAAGATACTAAAGCGGCAGCAGATAAAAAAACAGAACCAATGACGTTAGACAAAGCTTTAGCATACACATTAACTTTCGGAAAGCACAATGGTAAAACATTAGAAGCAGTCAACAAAGAGGGAGACGGATACATCAAATGGCTCGCTAACAGTGATAAAACGAGGCCAGAAGTTAAAGAAGCTGCGAGCATGATATTAAACCCGCCGAAAGAAGAAAATTCTCCAAAAAAAGAAGAAACGAATCAGCAAGATTCTGAAAGAAATAGTTACGAAATTAGAGATTCTCAACTCATTGCTGAACTAGAAAGTAAAGTACAACACGTTGCTAATAAAACAGGCGCAAGCGTTTCAAAACTAAAAGATTTCGTCCTAAAGTCTGTAAATCAGACTAACAAGGCAACTCATACAAAATTTGAACAAGTAGATAGAGGTTTAGCAGTTGGAACTCTAAAGACTTTAGAAATGAAATACGACCAAAAGCAAGCTGATAAAGAAAAGAAACGCAAAGAAGTTGAACAAGGTTCGATTTTAGAAAGTCACACAACTAATCCAGCAGCAGAAATATTTGGAGGTAATTAATATGACAAATGAATTAACGGAAACAGGCGAAGTGGAAATTTATGGCGTAGATTTTACGCCTTCGGTTATCACAATAAATGGTTATGAAGAATTAGAATCAACAATTAAAGGTTATGCAGCTAAATATAGAGGGTTAGTTTTTGAAGAAGAAAATATTGCTGATGCAAAAGCAATTAGAGCCGAAATGAACGGTGTTATCAAATCATTGGACAATAAGCGTAAAGAAGTGAAAAAAGCTTATAACGAGCCGTTAAACCACTTTGAGAACCGTATTAAAGCCTTGAACAATCAAATTAAAGAAGTTAACGATCCAATTGACGCAGGCATCAAAGAAGTTGAGCTAAAACAAAAGATGGATAAACAACTAGAAATTGAAAAACAAGTTAACAAGCTTTTAACAAATGAACCTGAATATATCAAAGAAAAATTTGAGTACGATTCTAAATGGTTTAATAAAACAACTTCGATGAAAAAAATAGCAGACGAAGTTGAAGCACAAGTTACTGCATTAATTGCAGAAGAAACTCAAATTAAAGCGAATCAAGATATCATTACGAATTATTGTAAAGCGGTAGATGTGGAGTCTCAAGGGTGGGTATCCCTGTTGAATACAGGACATACAGCACCAGAAGTTATGAAGATGATTGATAACAGCTTGAAAGAAGAAAAGGCTCGTAAACAAACTGAAATAGAACGCCAAGTTAAATTAGAAGAAGAACTTCAGTATAAGGAAGAACAGCAACGGATTAAAGAAGAAAGCTACGTTGAAGTAAGTGCAGAATTTTTAGAAGGCCCATTAAGTTTTATGGAAGATGACTTGGATTTCTTAAATGAACCACCTTTCGAATCGCCAGAAGTAGAGCAAGTTAAACCTTACACAGTCACATTAGAACTAACTGGAACAATGGATCAACTAGAAAAACTAAACGGATATATTAAACAACTAGGATTAAAAGTAACAGCTTCATAAGGAAGTGACTAAATGGAATTTCAGGGCAAATTAAAATCGTACGGATCTAATCACATGACAATCGACATTCCAGAAGGCTTTGATATTCAAGAAATCAGACGTAAAACGCTTGATGGAATGTTGGCTGTTGATTTTTACGAGAAAGCAAAGATAACAGCAGAACAAAGAAAGCTTATATTCGCTTTGGTTGGTGACATATGTCAGCACACTGGTTATCCAGATGATGAAATGCACATCAAAATGAAGTATTACTTTATGGCCGAAACAGGATGCGAAGTATTTAGTCTTGCTAGAAACAAAGTGACTAAAGAGTTCGCTGCAACATACATTGAATTCATTATCGAGTGGTGTTTAAAAGAAAACATACCGTTTATGTATCGTGAGTATCATTTATCAGCAGATATAAACAGGACATTATTTATCTATTTGAAGTATAGAGCTTGCTTCGTTTGTGGAAAGAAAAACTCACAAATAGCACACGTCGAAACAGTTGGTAGCGGTAGGAATAGAAACAAGATAGATCATAGGAATCATCATTTCATGTGCTTATGCGGTGAGAAACATCATCCAGAACAGCACAATATCGGAATTGACACATTCATGAAGAAGCATCATCTGGCACCTATTAAGCTAGATGAACAGACAATCATATCGCTTGGGTTAATGAGTAAGAAGCAACTGTATGAACTGAACAAGGAGGAAATTTCTAATGTCTGATAACAAGAAATATTATTACATCAAGTTAAAAGAAAACTTCTTTGAAACGGAAGAAATGATTGTTTTAGAAAGCATGCAAGATGGGTATAAATATTCAAATATTCTGTTAAAAATGTACCTAAAGAGCTTAAAGCATGATGGGAAAGTAATGCTAAATGAAAGGATTCCTTATAATTCTAGCATGCTAGCTAGCGTCACTAGGCACAGTGTTGGAGATATAGAAAAAGCGGTGAAAATATTTAAACAGCTTGGATTAATCGAAACATTCGATAATGGAACAATTTTTATATCAGATATTCAAAATTTTATCGGTCGTTCTAGTACTGAAGCTGAACGCAAGAAAGCTTACAGAGAGCGAATTAAACAAGAATCGTTGATGATAAACGGACAAATGTCCGGACAAACGTCAGACATTAGTACACCAGAGTTAGAGTTAGATTTAGAACTAGAGAAAGAGTTAGAGATAGAACTAGAAAAGAACATTGTCCAGCAAGCTGAACCCACGCCTTTTAAAGAAGTGATTGAGTATCTGAATGAGAAGACGGGTAAACAATACCGGTCGTCTACTAAATCAACTCAAAGCATTATCAAAGCTAGGTTTAAAGAAGGTTTTTCCCTTGAAGACTTTAAAACAGTTATTGATAACAAGGTTGCTGATTGGTTAAAAGATACGAAAATGAGCGAGTACTTGAGGCCTAAAACATTGTTTGGCGCTGACAAGTTCGAGGGTTACTTGAATCAAGCTAGCAAAGCTAAAAAGAAACCTGCTAAAGATCGTTACGACTTGAAGCATTTAACTGGAAGGAGTGGAAACGTTGAAGGACCTGCAACCAATACTAGAGAAACTAATGAGGACTACGAAGACGACCTTCCTTTCTGAACACTGTACTGAAGAAGGTCATGAAAAATATCAATTTATGAAGATGGCAGATGGAACAGTGTTATGCCCGAAATGTGAAGTTGAACGTAGAAATAATGAACTTGAAGAATCAAACAAAGGGTTGCTTGAAAGGATAGATAACAGAAAGAAACATGCTTACCTTTCTCAAAAAAGTATCTTGTCAGATAAGACATTGAAGGATGCAGGATTTAAGAACTATCTGGCCACAAAAGAAGAAGAAGTTAAAAATAAACGATACATGAACATGGTAGTCAAAAGGTATTTAAGCGGTGAAGTATTTAATACATGGTTGATGGGTGATCCTGGAGTTGGTAAAAGTCATTTGTCTATGGCAGCACTAAACAACATAAACGGCTATAAAGATAAAGATAAAAAATGTTTGTATATCAGTATATCGGCCATGCTTAGAAAAATAAGAGCCGGTTTTAGTAAAGAGTCCATCTACACAGAAGACTATTTCATTAATCTGATGGGTGAAGTCGATTTCTTGGTATTGGATGACATTGGAAGTGAAACAGGCGGTATTGGTACGGATAAAAGAGCAACAGACTTCGTTCATCGTGTTCTATATGACCTTGGAGAGATAAGACAGGGGAAACCTACGATTATCACAACAAATGCTTCTTGGGATGAATTAGAGGGCATGTATGACAAGAAAGTTATTTCCAGACTTAGTAGCAAGATTGAAACCATTACGTTTACAAATACGAGCGATAAGCGCTTAGGGATATGGGAGGAGTCAAAATAGTGAGTAAAAAGTGGGGTAAATATCAACACGAGATTCACCAAATTTATTGTGGTGACCAGAACGATTGTAATCGCTGGTTAAAAGAAAATAGTGAAGAAGTAATAGTAGATATACAAACTAGCGCGAACCATGACGGAGAGTTAGTAACAATTATATATAAAACAGATAAACAGGAGGAAGAAAAATGAAATGCAATCATCCAGAATGTTTTGAAGGAGTTAAGTATGAATCAACAAGTTTCGGCTTACTAAATATAACTAAATGTGAATACTGCACCAGCGAAGAAGATAGCTGGGAACGTTCAAAATTAATGATGAAACAAAGGTTTGAAGCAAAAGGACTTAAGTGGGAACAGGAGGAAACCCGAAATGTTTGTTAAAGAATACGCTCTTTATAAAGGAGAAAGAATGTTAGCGATCGGCACAATGCAAGAAATAGCATATGAAATGAAAATAAAATTAAATTCTGTTAGATACATCAAAACTCCTAGTTACCAGAAAAGAGGAACAGGAAAGAATAGACGCGTATTAGTAGATTTGGAGGAAGAAAAATGAGAACGATGAAGAAAAGTCGAGTTGGTCAGCCGTTAAATGATTCATTTGATGAAATACGTGATCCGGACAAGAGAAATGGAGTAGCTGATGACAAAGCATTTATGCGTTCTTTAAGAACTAAAAGGCCGGACAGCCTAACGATTCAAGAAATTAGGAAGATTGGAACGGTTGCATTAACAGGCATTGAGTATAGAGAACGAGTTGATTGTGTGATAGCTGGTCTCTACCGAAAGAAAGCAGAATCAATGGTGCGGTTTGATGAAGAATCAACGATAAAAATAATTAGTGAAATTCAATTGCTGGAAAGTCTGATGGAAGAAGAATAGGAGGATTAGCATGACCAACAGGAAAGAAGCTATTAATTACCTACTTGAATTAGAAAAAGAAGAACCCAAATGGACCGAACTACCAGAAGATGATACTAGAATTGTTAAATTAAGATTACTTTTCAGCGCTGAAAGTAGTAAAGCATCAAGTTCTAAGAGAGGTAAAAGAAGAAAGTGGAAGAAAGTTAGAATGGTCCACAAAGGTAATGAAAAGATTTTTAAAAGCTTATCTGAACTCTGCAAGCAAATGAATTTTAACAAGGATAGCGTAAAGAACTACCTAGATATGAATAGAGAGTATAAAGGAATGCTCTTCTACAGGGTTTATGAAGATGAGGAGGTAACTAAATGAGAAAAATCAAGTTTAGAGGAATGAGCTTAAATGGTTGGGTGTACGGTCATTATGTTGTTATTGAGGAGAAGGCAAATCCAGCTGAATCAACTATTTGGGATTTGATTGGGAATATCGGTACACCTGTTGAATATGAATCAGTTGGGCAATACACAGGTTTAAAAGACAAGAACGGTGTTGAAATTTATGAGGGCGATGTTTTAGAGAAAGAATTTCATCAAAGTTATTATGTTTCTTTTGGAAATGGCAAGTTCATAGCTATTTCTACAGAAAGGGTGCAAGCAATAAACTGGGAACCTTGGGATTTGAATAAGATTTTGAAATTTGGATATGTAAAAAAAACTAACATATATGAAAAAAACTTATTGGAGGAAATATAATATGAAAAAACTATTTAAAAAACTAATCATCACACTGTTAATAGGATTCGTGTTCTTAGGTGCAGGACTTAAAGTGTTAGCTGCTACTGGATATATTCAATGGGGCGGAACTGAAGCGAAAGAACATATGCTTGTAACGTTTGATTCCACTTTAAAGAATATTACCAAGCTTAAATCAGATAACAATAGCAACAAACAAGTAGTTAATGATTTAAAGCAGCAGGTTAAAGACAAAGAACAGACGGTTAAGGACAAAGAGCAAGAAATTAAAGACAAGCAACAAGAAGTAAATGATAAACAAAAAGAAATCGAACGCAAACAGAAGGAAATAGATGAATTAAATAAAAATCATAATAATAACAGCGATCAATTAAAACAGGCCGAAATTGATATTAAAATGCTGGATAAAGAAGCGGATAAGTTGCTGGAAGCTAGTAAGTAGGGGATAGGAGGAAACAATATGAGTAGAAACTTGTTTTTAGAAGAATTATCCGATTTAAAAGATTTTTTGGAAGTTATTGCGTATCAACCTATAACAGAGTCAGAAACTAAAAAAGAAATCGAAGTAGCTTTAAATTCAGTTTGTAAAATGATTAAAAAATACGACATAAAACAACAACCTGTAACGCTGCTAATCAAATCATACGATGAAACGTTACACAAACAACAAATCACGAAACAACAGGCTGATGAGATTGTGGAGGAATTGAAATGAAAAGAGAAATTGAAACTATATTTGGTTTAGCATACCAAAACAATTCAGGTGGGTATATTATTCAAAATGATGATGTTGATGGGTATGTGGCTACTGAAGCGATAAATGAAAATGATTTGCATAACAGATTTGTAAATATAGTTGAAGATAATTCAGAATGGTGCGAATGTTGTGGTCCTAGATGGCAAGACATTTCTTCTGAAGATTGGAATGGGAAATCATATTCTCTTGAAAACTTTAAAACGGTTGATGATGGTAATCACGATTGTATTTTGCATATGCTTGATGGTACTAAGAAGAAAGTAAAATTTATAGATAATGATTAAACACATTATAAAAGCAATTCAGTTCTTGTTTCCGGAGTATGAAGAGAATCATAGGGAGGATTTAGCCATGAGCATATTCAAGGGTGAGTTTGAAGCTAACAATACATTTTACTGGTGGAAGTCAAAAATCAATACACCACCAGCAGGGACAAGATATTGCGTTTATGGTGTTTTAGGTACGTTGGAGGAACCTGAACCGAAAGAGATCGATCGTTGCGACCTAATCCTCTTTTATTATGGCAGTCGTGACGGAATGGTAGAGAAACTTAAATTGGAGCGTGTGAGATGATTAACAACGTAGTGTTGGTAGGAAGATTAACAAAGGATATTGATTTAAGATACACAGAATCAGGAACAGCAGTTGGAAACTTTACCTTAGCTGTAAATAGGCAATTTACGAACCAACAAGGAGAACGTGAAGCGGACTTTATCAATTGTGTAGCATGGAGAAAGACAGCAGAAATTATAGCTAATTATACTGCTAAAGGTTCAATGATTGGAATACAAGGGAACATCCAAACTAGAAGTTACGATAATAACGAGGGTAAAAGAGTATACGTTACCGAAGTTGTTGCTCAATCTGTTTCTTTATTAGATAGCAAGAAAACGAATGAAGGTAATCAACAGAATAGCAATAAGGCAAGTAACTCAACCAACACTCCTAGTAATATTGGTAAAGACCCATTTGACAAGAGCAGTCAACCGATAGATATTTCAGATGATGATTTGCCATTCTAAGGAGGTAGCGCATGAAGAAGATTAACGACAATATAGGCTATACAATTGGAACGGTATTAACGACAGTAGTTTTATTTATTATCAGTTTAGGAATAGTTGCTGCAATAGGTATTGGAGTATTAAAGATATGGCTCTACTTTTTCGGTTTAATCCAAGTAGTATTTTAGGCGGTGTTTAAGTGGATTTCAAACAAATTAAACTAGAAGAAGTGGCGACATTACAGGGTTTGTGTGGTACAATAGTAGTAACGAATGGCATGCTATATTATAAAGAACTACCAGATTTTGGCAGTACGATATTAAATCTAACAAGCCATGAAGGCAAGGTAACCATTATCGAAGAAAGCGTTAGCAAGAAAACTAAATTATAGACTGACTGGAAAACCAGAGGTCACGAATATACTACTCAATACGAGTTTTATATTTGTGGCCTCTTTCTGTTTTTTTAGAAGGAGGGAAGCTATGAAGTACACTTATCAATTTGCTACTGACTATAGAGGTGAATTAAGACAGCTTAGAAGGCAACGTGACAAACTAATAAGGGACAAGGCATTAATCAAAGAACTATTGAATAACGCTAATGGAATAGAGCTAGAACTAGAGCTATCGAAGATTGAAGCAGATATAAAAATAGTCGGTGGCATGATCAGCAGTACAGAATACGCTTTGTTCTGGATAGAGAGTGGATTTGAGCAAGGAGCCTATGAGAAGAGACCTATAACGAATGCTAACAAGCAAGTGAGAACGCAATTATGGGGTGAGGTAGAAAACGCACCATTCCTGCAGCAAGAAGAAAGTGGCGATCCGTTATCAGAAGAAGAGCAGGCATTATTAGAAGAAGTCCTAAATACTTTACCAGAGATAGAACGTTCAGTTTACATATCTATTTATGGCAAAGGCAACACTCAAGAGCAGACTGCAGAGTTTATTGGCATAC
>Ga0314771_100089_pt1 | contig 36397 bp, 28 predicted proteins | sample MetaGCB42018_FD_204522 | JGI IMG/M metagenome (GOLD analysis project Ga0314771, IMG submission 204522) | Cryopeg brine microbial communities from Beaufort Sea near Barrow, Alaska, United States - CB4 2018 | ecosystem: Environmental > Aquatic > Marine > Coastal | place: USA: Alaska | collected...
CAGGCAAACTATACCCACATTGGTACTGAATTTTATTTTTGCTCATAACCATTGTCCTCAAAATAAGTACACTATAAATATAGTTCAGTTTTTGAGTAAGCATGGCTGACTTATATGGGTAATCAGGTAGCTTTATGTGCATCAGTGAAAGGTAAAAAATGACAACCTTGGCTGAATAATTTACGAATACAATAAGGCGCAATAGCAACACCTAGACCTGCAGCCACTTCAGTTAACAAGGTCTGCATGTGTTTAGGTTGGCTAATAATATTGGCCGAAAATCCCGCTTGTTTACACAGTATAATGGTATCGTCAAACAAACCTACTGCTTCGTCACGGTTAAAGATGATCAACTTTTGCTGCTGTAATTGACCCAGTTCTATTTGGCTATATTCAGCCAGGGAATGGTGTTGTCCCACAACGGCCACCAACTTGTCGATGTAAATATCACTACTGTTAAATTCATCAATAATCCCGCTGGGTAATGGCCGCGAAAACCCAACATCTATGCGGTTATCTTTAAATGCTTCAATTTGTTCTGTCGCGGTCATTTCAAATAACGTGACATGCACATCAGGATATTGCTGCGAATAGCTGCGAACTAAATCTGCCATAAAAGTCAAACATGCTGAACTTAAATGAGCGATATTAAGCTCGCCTATCTGCCCCTGCTGTGCTCGTTTTACCTGACTTTTAGCGTTGTCTGCCAACGCAATAATCTGTTTTGCATCGTGCAGCAATTGCTCTCCCGCGTTAGTGATTTTTACCTGGCGCGAATTGCGGATAAACAGCATAACTCCTAGCTCTTCTTCCAACATGGCAATATGACGGCTAATCGCCGGCTGTACCGTATTGAGATCACGCGCCGCACCAGAAAAGCTTTGGTGTGACGCTACGCTAATAAAGCTTTTCAATGTTTTTATATCCACAATCACCTCAAATACGCTTTTGCTATAGATTCAATAAAATAATAACATTTTTATTATAGACGCTAACACTTTACTCTTCAGCCTTGTTATATTTACAAAGTCCCAATCACAGATTAGTCTGCCAAAGGCTAGATAAATTAGTTGCTATAAAGGGAATATATGAACAGTTTACAACAGCAAACCGACGCTAAAATTAATGAGGGACGACAAAAGAACCCTGATTTCATGAAAGTCGTTGACGATATTATTGAGCAAGCAAAAGCATTTCAACAAGGTGATAGTGCAATTAATCTTGGCCAAAAAGCGCCCAATTTTTCGTTACCTCATTCTGATGGGAAATTAATATCCCTGGTAGATTTACTGCACCAAGGCCCTGTTGTGGTTACATTTTATCGTGGTAGTTGGTGCCCATATTGCAACTTACAGCTTCGCGCTTTGCAAGCACGGTTAGCCGATATTCAAGCCCTTGGAGCTCAATTGGTTGCCATCAGTCCGCAAGTGCCGGATGGCTCTTTGACAAAAGATGAAATGCACGACCTAGAATTCTTGGTATTGTCAGATCAAGATGCAAAAGTTGCGTCACAATATGGGGTTGCATGGCAAGTACCTGAATTTCTTTCTGAGCATATGCGCGTTGATCGCAAACTCGACCTTGAAGCCATCAATAACGGCAATGGCAGTGTTTTACCTATCCCCGCGACATTTGTCATCGGTCAAGACGGCGTTGTCACCTGGCGTTATGTCGACGTAGATTACCGAACTCGTTCAGAGCCAGAAGACATCATACAAGCATTAAAGCTGCTGGCTTAACGTTCATTGCTGATATCAATGACTGAGTGGTTGAACCATCACTCTTTCGCCCTCTTCTCTTTATCTTAGTCCTTCAGCAAATCACAGGTAAAACAATGACTCGTTTATCTAAACTTGGCAGCTTTTCGCTGCTGTGTATTGCCAGCCTCACCATTATGGTTGGCGCCCTTGTTGCTCCGGGATTACTAAGCATATCGAATGCATTGGGCATCAATGAATATGCGGTATGGCTGGTGACTTTTCCGGCATTAGGTGCAGTATTATTTGCCCCAATAGCGGGTAAATCAATTGATAAGTTTGGCGCTTATCGAGCGCTCATCGTCGGTTTAATACTCTATGGGGCCTTGGGCTTTGCGGTGTATTGGCTGAATGGCCCTTGGTTTGTATTGTCTAATCGTATTTTATTGGGCGGTATTACTGCGGTAGTTATGGCGAGCAGTACCGTACTTATTTCGCAATGGTATACCGGTAATGAACGGCTCAGCATGATAGCTAAACAGGGTATGGCTATTGAATTAGGTGGAGTATTGTTTCTGTTTTTAGGCGGTACATTAGCCAGTATTAATTGGGCTTATCCGCTAAGTTTATACTTAGTTGCTTGGTTATTTTTACTGATGCTGTTGTTATTTGTGCCGCGTAAACATCCATCACTCACGGTTGAGTCTGAATGTGATAACAACCAGACTCAACAAGGGCTATCACTTCATCAGGTTTATCTTTTTGCCACTATGGCAATGGTGATCTTTTTTACCGCTATTGTCGTGCTCCCAAAGAGCATGGTTCAACAAGGCTATAACGAAGCTCAAGTGGGTAATTTATTAGCGTTTATCTCATTGGTTGCAGTGGTTGCTGCGTACTTTATGCCAAAAATCGTCAAACACATGAGCGCAACGTATTTGTTAGCTGTCGCATTTGTAGCATATGCCCTCGCGCATGTTGGTTTTGCAAACGCAAATGATATGCCGATGTTACTCATTGGAGCTGTCTTTGCAGGTATTGGCTTTGGTTTTAGTATTCCGTTACTTAACCATATGACGGTAGAAAAAAGTGCAGCCAACGTTAGAGGCAAAAATTTATCCTATTTTACGATGGCCGTATTTGGCGGTCAGTTTATCACTTCGTTTGTTGAATTTATTCCCGGTGGCACCACTGTGAGCTTTTCTGCCGCCATGCTATTAGCCAGTATTGTGGCTGTGATATTGGTCGCCATGCAGTTCAGCGACAATAAAAATTTCAGCAAATCCGCTACAGAAAAAAATAGTTAACCCGCTCAATGATTGTTGGCTGCTATATTGACTATTTTGTCAGCATAGCAACTTCATTCACTTTTGTTCACTGTTCGACAGCACTAAATTTTAACCCAGCACGTTATCGTTAGTGGTCATCCCATTGGTGTGTCTATTTAGGCTCAGAATGTCATTGCATGCTTGATAATAATGATTAGCCCATTGATTGATAGCATACACTGAGGTTTTCGGGTTTGCTTAGAGTAATCGCTAAGCGCATAGTGTTTATCATGTTAGTGCATAACACATTTTTGGCTCTAGCTGGTGGTTTGCCTAATACCGCGTTTGCCACTACACCTTAGTACCAGAATTTCAATATTAAATACAGCCACCTAGGTCTATTTTCTTGAATGTACTGACAACATTAACTTGCCGGCTTAATGTCTATAATTAGCCCTTCAGCGCTGTATAGCGTTAACAAAGACACTTTGACATCAAAAATAGTCATTATCGAATAGCGAATTGGCTAAATAGAACCGTCTAAACAGAACCTTGGTCATAGATGCTATTAGGTGCTGATCTCCTCTTTTCAAGAGCCGCTACATTATACAACAGCTGCGACATTGTCTGAGTTCATCCTTATGCAGAGCCCCTCAAATATCACCAACAATTATGACCTTATATTGGTTTGCTCAAACCAACCGGTAGGCGATTTACCTATATGTTAAATCGACTTAGTTGCTGTTTTAGCGTATCCACTTCTTGCTCTAATTTTTCTCTTTCATCCAGTAATTGCAAAATTAAGCCAATGCCACCCCAATCGAGTGCAAGATCACGTTGAATTCGAGTGGCTTTTTTAACTTTATGTAAATTTGCCACACTAAATCGCCATTGTTCTATGACCTCACCCTGCAATGGAATGGCAATACTATGCTCTACAAGCTCAAGCAATAGTCCTGAGCTAATATCGCTGCATTCACACAGTTCATCGCTACTCAACCAATAATCTTGTTCACTTATATTAATCTGCTGCATGGTTATTTACTCCAACTGGCGCGAGGGTCAAAATTGTTTTGTTCAGCTAATTCAACCCACAATTTCTTGCTTGCTTCATCTTGCGATGTCGGTACCACAATTTTAAGCACAGCAAATAAGTCACCCTGCACTTTTTTGCTTAGCAAGCCTTTGCCTTTTATGCGTAATCGCTGCCCTGTTTGGCTATTGGCGGGAATACTAAGTTGAATATTACCAGTTAACGTGGGCAGTTTAACCTTAGAACCTAACACAGCTTCCCAAGGTGCAATCGGCACAACGATATTCAAGTTTCTGCCATCAACATCAAATATAGGATGAGGCGCCAAACTAATTTTTAAATACAGATCGCCATTATCGGCTTTGGTCGGTCCCGGTCCACCCTGCCCTTTAAGACGAATACGTTCGCCATTAATAACGCCTGCAGGAATGTTAACTTTTAGCGATTTTGGCTGCTCAACGACTCGACCTTGAGCATCGCGTTGCTGTAAGGTAAATGTCACTGGCTTAAGTGTGTCGACCAAGGTTTCTTCAAGAAACATCGGGAACTCAATTTCGATATCTTGGCCTTTTTGGCGCTGAGTTTGGCTATGCCTAGGTTGCGCGCCACGCTCAAAACCAGAATGCCTTCCACCAAACATTGAATTAAAAAAGTCCGCAAATTCTTGATCTGTTTGTGGATCACTTTGCTGTTGGCCCCAAACTTGACCCGCACTCCCCGTTCTGCCTTGGTTTTGTGTTCTATTCAGGTGATGATGGCGCAACTCGTCATATTCGGCACGCTTTTTAGTATTGTGTAATACCTCATAGGCTTCACTAATTTCTTTGAATTTTGCTTCCGCTTCAGGATGTTTGCTCACATCAGGGTGGTATTGCACAGCGAGTTTTTTATACGCTTTTTTTATCACTTTATCATCAGCATCAGGTTCTACCCCTAATACAATGTAATAGTCTTTAAAATTCATTTTATCCCCTACAAAAAACAAGTTTACAATGGGTCATCCGACTGCATTGGACAAATCAACAGCAATACGTTTAGGCCCAAAGAAAAAATACGCTTAATACTAATCAACTCTACTACAATATCTCTAGTTTAGTTAATAAGCATCAAGTGATGACAAAATAACCGTTAACTGAAATGATATTGCATAATAAAGATTATATACAACTGATTTTTTAATAAAAAATAACCCCCCTCCTTGGCATTAATTGTCTAAGCGTTTACCTTCAATATCAAGCTTATTCAGTAAAAACCAAAACAATTCTCTCGTTCTATTAAATGGGACTAAAAGGGACATTAATAAACGCCTCCACGTTGAAAAAAAGCATGGCTAGATGTCATCAACAACATCAGACTCGGGTAATATCTGTTGCAAACGGCGTGAGTTATAAACTCATCCCACTGTTTAAATTATAACCACAAGTGTATTGTAGGAAATGATTAACACAAAGGTCTCCAGCCTTGAGATAGATATTCAAATAATGAGAGGCGCGTGATATGGCATCAGATAAACAACAGACAACAACACAGGGTGCCGATATTCGTCAAACTCTGGGGCTTAATCAGTCTAGTGCACAGCACAACTCTGTTAGTAAATGGTTGTGGTTTACTGCCGTGCTGGTTGTTATTGTCATTGTGGTATGGCAAATATTAAGTCATGGTCAATCACAAACCGTGCAGTATAAAACCGCCTATGTCAGCCGTGGGTCATTGAGTATTACCGTTACTGCCACTGGTACACTCGAACCCGTCAATCAGGTTGAAGTTGGCTCAGAAATTTCTGGTACGATTAAAATGGTATTGGTCGATTTTAACGATTACGTTAAAAAAGACCAAGTACTTGCGCGCATGGATACAGATCAGTTGCAGGCCAAGGTGAACCAAGCTAAAGCATCTCTTGATTGGGCCAAAGCACAGGTTAAACAAGTTGAAGCGACCATTATCGAAACCAGAAACAGCTTAGCTCGTTCCCAAGAACTCGCTAAAACGGGCATGTGTTCTGTACAAGAATGTGAAGCATCACAAGCGATATATGATCGTACTGTCGCCAATCTTGCAAGTGTTCAAGCTCAAGTTGTACAGTCGCAGGCGGCTCTGGATTCAGAATTAACCACACTAGCAAAAGCCACCATACATTCGCCGATTGATGGCATTGTATTAATACGTGATGTTGAACCAGGCCAGACTATGGCCGCCTCTTTCCAAACCCCCGTGATGTTTACCTTGGCAGAAAATCTCACTCAAATGGAATTACATGTAGATGTAGATGAAGCCGATGTTGGCCAAATTAGCGTGGGACAGGAGGCATTGTTTACCGTAGATGCTTATGCCAATAGAAATTTTCCAGCCAAAATTTCTGAAGTTCACTTTGCTTCGCAAACCGTTGATGGTGTGGTGACCTATGAAACCGTGCTCATTGTTGATAATTCAGCCTTATTACTGCGCCCTGGGATGACGGCTACCGCCGATATTTTAGTTAAACAGGTCACTAATGCATTGCTGGTACCCAATGCAGCCTTGCGTTTCAGTCCTCCAGAACCGGAGCAACTAGCTGCTAGCAGTGGCGGTTTAATGAGTAATCTACTGCCACGTCCGCCAAGCAACTCAAAACCACAAGAACACGCAGGAAACAGCAATAAAAATCAACAACACATATGGACGCTACGCGACGGCCAGCCAATTGTCATAGAAGTCACCACAGGATCGAGTGATGGAATTAACACCGAAATCACCAGCGGTGATATTGAGAGCGGCATGGTATTAATCACCGATACAATTAGTAATAAGCCGTGAAGAATATCATCACGAGTCAACAACACCCGCTGATCGAGCTCAGAGGGGTAACCAAAGTTTATGGTTCAGGACAAGCAGAGATGCAGGCGCTGGGCGGAATAGATTTAACCATCGAGCGCGGCGAGTTTGTCGCGGTGATGGGCCCCAGTGGATCAGGCAAATCAACCTGCATGAATGTGCTAGGTTGCCTAGATACCCCCACTGCAGGCAGTTATAAGTTTGATGGGGTGGATGTCGGTTCGTTAACTCGAGATCAATTAGCATTACTACGGCGTAACTATCTCGGTTTTGTGTTTCAGGGATTCAATTTACTCAACAGAACATCAGCACTGGAAAATGTCGAATTACCACTCATCTATCGAGGCATGCCAGCTGCTGAGCGTCGTGAACATGCATTGAATGCACTAAAAATAGTTGGTCTTAACGGCTGGGAAGATCACACTCCGGGTGAATTGTCTGGCGGCCAGCAACAAAGGGTTGCCATTGCTCGCGCTATTGTCACTCAACCCGCAGTATTATTGGCCGATGAGCCCACTGGCAATCTAGACTCTTCGCGCAGCCGAGAAATTATGGAACTGCTAAGCTCATTTAATCGCGAGCAGGGGATCACCATAGTAATGGTGACACACGAGCCAGACATGGCAGCATTTGCTAAACGTCAGATCCACTTTCTTGATGGCGTAGTCGCTCATGATGCCAGTAACCAAGGACACAGCTAATGCTATGGAATGCTTTATTATTAGCTATGCGAGAAATTCGTCGCAATGTTATGCGTTCATTCCTTACGGTTTTGGGTATCGTCATTGGCGTGGCGGCGGTGATTATAATGGTCACTATCGGTGGCGGTGCAACGCAGCAGGTAACACAGCAAATTTCGAGTCTGGGCAGTAATCTGTTAATGGTGTCACCCGGTCAGCGGATGGGGATGGGCCAGCGCTCTTCAGCATCGGCATTTCGTCTCGATGATGCTGAAGCCATCAGCAGAGAAATAAACAATATCAGCGCGGTTGCTCCCTCCGCATCGCAGGGTGTTACCGTTGTTTTCGGCAATGAGAACTGGAGTACCAGTATTAGCGGTTCCAACAATCAACTTTTTCAAGCGGGAAACTGGGAATTCACATCAGGGCGTCAGTTTGTCGAAAGTGAATTACGCGCTGGCAAGGCCGTTTGCATTATCGGACAAACCGTTCGCAAGGAATTGTTTGGAGAACAAAACCCAATTGGACAAAAAATCCGCCTAGAAAAATTGTCATGTGAAGTCATAGGGCTGCTGGATTCCAAGGGCCAATCAACCATGGGAATGGATCAGGACGATTTGGTGGTGATCCCGTTACGCACTTTTCAACGACGACTCGCCGGTAATCAGGATGTCAGACTGATCCAAATATCGGTTAAAGATGGCGTATCAACCCAGAAAGTAGAACAAGCTGTGACTGAATTGCTGCGCGAACGTCGCCATATATCAGCTAACGAAGATGATGACTTTTCGGTAATGGACCTAAAAGAAATCGCTAATATGCTAAGTGGTACGACACGAGTGTTAACCATGCTACTCGGTGCCGTCGCAGCGGTCAGTTTATTGGTGGGCGGCATTGGCATTATGAACATCATGTTGGTGTCGGTCACTGAGCGCACACGAGAGATCGGCATTCGCTTAGCCATCGGTGCACTTGAACGAGAAGTTCTGCTACAGTTTCTGGTCGAAGCCATTGTACTGTCTTCGCTCGGCGGGATTGTCGGCATTATACTGGCACTGGCGGGCTCTGTTGCGCTGGCAAATTTGATACAGGTTCCGTTTGTATTAAACATGAGTATTGTTGTGGTATCGTTCCTATTCTCTGCAGTTGTAGGCGTCATCTTTGGGTATTTCCCTGCCCGCAAGGCCGCGCAACTAGACCCCATAGAAGCCTTGCGTCATGAATAAATCTGATCTTGAACACAGCTTTTTCAACAAAACCTATTTTAGGACTAGACATTACAAACGCTTTTATTGTACCGCATAAGGGTAAAATAGATTACCCCATCATTCAGTAAAGTAAACTGCAAACAATGCAGCTGCAGCAAAAAATATCACTATTTTTGTCATCACGGTTAAAGACATCAAACGAGTCAGTAAATATGAGCTTGAGAAACACAGATCTGTCAGTCTAGTCGTATCAGGTAACGGGGTTGAGGCTATCTTAGCGACTAAATCTGAAAACTAAAAACAGATATGAAAAAAATCACATCCCCTGTTAATTATCTCAACTAGGCGAGTTAACACTAGCTTGGTTTGTAGTCAAAGCCCGATAATAAAACGCCTTATATTGCCAGGCTTTTTTACAGCCCTTTTATTTTTCAAATTCCCCGCAAGAAACGAATAATACAATAACGTCTGCTTAAACAATCCTGACACAGAGGGGCTTGCACAACCCACTATGCCGACGTGTCTGATTAATTAGTATTAAGTGGCTGGAATGATAACAATAGTATTTTAACGCATTGAAATAAATTACAAGGTGTTAAACAATCACCAAGCCATATCGATATTGTACCCTTTCAGCGCTAGGCCTATTGGCTTAGGAGCAGTAATACCAATCCGCATAATTATCGGCGGGAAAGTCGATGATGCGCTAACGAAGTGAATAAACTGCAGATAAAAACGCCCAACGATCCCGCATTGCAAGCGCTGCGCAAAAGGCTCAAGAAACATTAAGCCGTAGGCATGCTCAGGCGTTCATTATCGACAAACGGCAGTCATACCGTTGCGGCTCACCTTGTATGACTGAGTGAATTTGGCGTTGAATTGGGTGTAATCTGAGGTTTCAGGTGTCGTCGCCATCTTGGCACGAATAGCGCCTTTCTGTTTGTAAAGGGTGGTCAATTGTAAAGCGTGGTCAACATCGGCCATATAGGCTAATACTGCCGCGTCATCCAGCCATGCCAGATAAAAAGGCTTGGTGCACCACGAGTGAACGGCCGTGGTAATAAAGCAGTCATCTAAACTGACTCAGCAAAAGCGTCCATATATGGCCTCGTTTTACCGCCAACGTTTGCACTTTAACCAATAATATTGGCTGCCCTTGTTTTATACCAAGGATTAAGCTGAACCAATTTCAGTACAACAAAATCATTGTATTAGATCCTTTTATATCTGTAGCACTTTTAAAGTATTGAGGGGGACGGTACTCTATCATTCTGATTCTAGGTCAATAAAAATGTCTCAGTATTCGGTCTTTTATACAAAGCCAAGTGATTGGCGGCTTTCAATATATTGACAGTTACAAGCTTAATTATCTTAGGTGAAAGTGAGTTAACGTTTATACCCTAGCATCATTTGTTTCATGATAGAGTCATCCAATTATCAATATGATCAATAAGGTCAATTATGAAAACAATAAAAACATTGATTGCTCTCTCCCTATCAGGCTTGCTTGTAGCGTGTGGAGGTAGCGGTGATGACAACACTTCCTCGCCGCAAATGGGAGAGTTTAGCTTAGGGGTGTCAGATAACCCCAGTGACGCAAAAGACGTGACTATCGCTTTTAAGCAAGTCGTACTGAAAAATGATGCTGGCGGCAGCATTTCATTTAACGTGTCTGACAGCGGCGATTTTAAACAAGTCAATTTACTCGAATATCAAGGTACAGCTGTTGAAACGTTAGTGAGCGGTCAAAGTCTCCCCGTTGGCGAATACCAAATGTGCCTTTACATGCAAAAAAGTGAAACGCCCAATGCCGATAGCTCTTTTGTTAAAACCATAGATGACAATCTCTATGGACTGACAACCAACAGCAATGGCTCTTGTGGCGGTGTGGGTGCAGACGATGCTGATACTGGGCGTTTATTTTTCAATAAAAAATTTACTATCGCTGCCGGTACCAACAGCTTTGTCGCCGAATTTGACCTAAACAGCGGCTTACAAGACCCCCACGGCAATAAAGACTACTGGACCTTAAAACCCACGTCAGTTCAGTTACATAACAATGCTGACGTCGGAGCCATTAAAGGCAATATCCCCTCAGAACTCGCGGTACAATGTGAAACCGCTGCCGGTGGCAGCCTCTTTAGTCATGCAGTCTATCTGTACTCAGATGCAACAGCACTCGACAATATGAGCGATTTCAGAAGTGATGCAGTTGTGTCACCACAAATCGCACCTATTGCTAGCGCCAGAGTCAACGAGATTACTGACGCGAATAATCAAGTCATTGGCCAAGGCTATGAATTTGGTTTCGTCGTTGCAGGCAGCTACAGTGTGGGTTACACCTGTGTAGCCCAAAATGATGATCCTGATGTCAGCAACAACCCTGATGATGCAGAACAACGTTTCTTTATCCATGCAGATAAACAAACAGTGACAGTGGCCAATGGCACTGTGGCCAATGGTGATTTTGCTGGTACGCTCTAATCTATACTCGTTAGGCGACTCGCTTCATGCCGTATAAAGCGGATTGATAAAGAAGGCGTCCATAATGGATGCCTTTTTTCATTACTCTGCTCATTGGCATAACGGTAAAAAGAAATTAATGCCATATATGACCTAGTCATAATTAAACGACTGCAATATACAGATTCAGATCATCTCCTTCAGCGGTGGAGTCTATCACTATTCGACTCTGTTATTTATTTAGAAAAATCTGAATGTCTCAGTTTGTTTCACTCTAATTACTCGATAAGACACCTAATCACTAGAGACTTAGCGTTTACTCGTATAATATCTCAATGGAATCAACAAAAGCTCAAGTCATCACCAACTAGCAGGCCTATTTATGTCAGCCGAACTACTCGAAATTCAAAGTTTTATAGCTCAACACGCGCCCTTTGATCAGCTTCCAGAACAAGTCATACTCGACATTGCCCAAAGTGTTGAGATTTCTTATTACCGTACAGATAGCATGATTATTAACTTTAATGACCAAATCAGTGAACTGTATATGATCCGCAGCGGGGTGGTCGAGTTATACCGGCGTAAAGGTGAACTGTATAATCGTCTTGATCAAGGACAATTATTTGGACAAATGGGTTTGCTAACCAGTAATAAAGTGCGTTTTCCTGCCAAAGCGGTAAAAGATACACTGCTTTACTGTATTCCTGGGGCTGTATTCAATGATTTGTGCGAGCATTATGATGATTTTGCTGATTTTGTTGAAGTGGAAGATACTACCCGTTTAAAACAGGCGGTAAAAGGGAAATCCAATGATGCTAATTCACTAACCACGTCCAAAGTGAAAACATTGCTAACCAGAGAGGCACTGGTACTTCCCTGTAGCAGCACTATTCAAGCGGTTGCCAAGATAATGGCCACAGAGAATATTTCTGCCGTATTAATTAATGATCCTGATATAGAGGATCAGCAGGACAGCAGTTTTGTGGGGATTATTACCGAACATGATCTTTGCGTTAAAGTCATTGCATCCGGGGTCAATGTTGATAATCCTATTGCACAAGTCATGTCGACTGATTTAATTTCACTGGATCATAACGCCTATATTTTTGAGGCGATGCTGCTTATGCTGCGTTATAATATTCAACACTTGCCTATTCTGAAAAATAAAAAACCCATTGGTCTAATTGAAGTGGCAGATATTATCCGTTACGAATCACAAAATAGTTTGTTATTTGTAAGCAGCATCTTCCAGCAGAAAACTAGCGAAGATTTAATTCTTCTGTCTGCACAGTTAAAAAACTGTTTTGTACGCATGGTTAATGAGGATGCGAATTCTCATATGGTTGGACGGGCAATGTCTGAAATCGGCCGCAGCTTTAAACAGCGTTTATTAGCGCTCGCAGAAGAGAAGTTCGGCCCGCCCCCAATCCCCTACTGTTTTCTCGCGCTGGGTTCGATGGCCCGAGATGAGCAGCTGATGGTCACAGATCAGGATAATGCCATTATTCTTGATAATAGCTATAAAGCAGAGTTACATGGTGCCTATTTTGAACAGATAGCCAATTTTGTTTGTGATGGCTTGGCCGCCTGCGGTTACAGTTACTGCACGGGTGATATTATGGCAAGCAACCCTGAGTACCGTAAAACACGATCTGAGTGGGAAGCGTGTTTTGCCGATTGGATAGAAAACCCCAACCCGCAAGCTTTATTAAACTGCTCTATTTTCTTCGATCTTACGGGTGTCTATGGTCGGGGAAAATGGGCTGAGCAGTTAAATGCATTTATCTTGCGCAAGGCCAAGAAAAACAACCGTTTTTTAGCCTGTTTGTCCCGCAATGCCCTTAATCGTAAACCCCCGCTGGGATTTTTTAAAGATTTTGTGATGGAAAAAGATGGTCGTCATAATAACTCGATTAATTTAAAACGCCGTGGTACTGCGCCATTAGCGGATTTGATCCGAGTGCATGCTCTGGCGATCGGCTCGCAATCGCAAAACTCATTTGAACGCTTAGAAGATATTATTGAAGCGGGTATTCTGCCCAACTCAAAGGGCGAAGATTTACAACATGCGATGGAGCTTATCTCTTTGGTACGTTTGCGTCATCAGGCATTAGATATAGAGTCTGGTATTGAGCCTGATAATAATATTGAACCTGAAAATATGTCTGATTTTGAAAGACGCAATCTTAAAGATGCTTTTTTAGTGTTAAGCAATGCACAAAACTTTTTAAAATATCGCTATACAGCCAACAAACTTTAAAGGTTAACTCATGAACAATTTCGGTAACCAAGAGATTTTAAACTGGGAGGCCTTACTACAACTAAAAGCGCAACACAGTAAAGATCCCCGCTTGCTTGATTTTTATCATGCGGGGACTTATCACAATGATACCCCATTAAGTGAGATTGAATTTGTCGCCCTGGATTTTGAAACCACCGGCTTAGATTCACATAAAAATGGCATCATTAGTATTGGCCTAGTGCCATTTAATTTACAACGCATTTTTTGCCGCAAAGCCAAAACATGGTATCTCAATCCACAGGATAATTTACAAGAAAACTCGATTATTATTCATGGTATCACCCACTCGGATTTAAAAGATGCACCTGATCTGTTGCGGATTTTGGAGCAGCTTTTAGATGAACTGGCAGGAAAAGTAGTGGTGGTACATTATCGGCATATTGAGCGTGATTTTCTTGATCACACTTTACACATTTTGATTAATGAAGGTATTATGTTTCCGCTTATCGATACCATGCAGATTGAGGCTGATTTGCAACGGAAGAAATCCCAGGGGTTGTTTCATTTATTTAAAAGAAAGCGACCGGAATCCATTCGTCTTGCTAATAGTCGTGCACGTTACAACTTACCCGCTTACCCGCCTCACGATGCCTTAACCGATGCCATTGCCACCGCGGAATTACTGCAGGCTCAAATTAAATATCATTTTAGTCCAGACACTGCGATTGACAAATTGTGGTTATAATGTCTCTTTGATTGATTAAAAATATTGAATAAAAAAAGCCGATGAATCAATCATCGGCTTTTTTGTAGCAAGTAAAAACTACTTAAGTAAGAACTACTTTTTATTATGCTTTTCAGTACGCATACCCATCAACAAACTGACACACATTACCAGTAAAATAAAGGTAAAGGGTAGCGCCGTCGAAATGGCACCCGCTTGTAATGCCTCAATCGCCTCAGTACCACCAACCCAAAGTAACACAGCGGCAATGGCACCCTCGATTGATGCCCAAAAAATACGTTGTGGGACTGGCGCATCAATTTTACCACCGGCAGTAATACTGTCTATTACCAACGACCCGGAATCGGAAGAAGTAATAAAGAAAACCAGTACCAGCAACACGGCTAGCATTGATAACAGATTACCTAATGGCAGTGCATCAAACATCTGGAACATGGCAAGCGGAACTTCCGTTAACCCTTCACTGCCTAATATGCCGACATCATTGACAACTTGGTCAATAGCGACGCCACCAAAGACAGACATCCATAAGATGGTAACTGATGTTGGTATAATTAATACTGCGGTAAGAAATTCACGTACCGTACGGCCGCGCGAAATACGAGCAATAAACATACCCACAAATGGAGACCATGAAATCCACCATGCCCAATAAAAGACAGTCCAGCCGTGCATCCAAGCTTCATCTTCACGGCCCATTGGATTACTCAAAGGGATAATATTCTTAACATAACCCATTACTGTGGTGGGAATAGTGCCCATGGAAACAGCTGCGGTCACAAGCGCAACAAAAACAACTAAAACAACAGCAAGTAACATATTAATGTTACTGATTACTTTAACACCACCTTCAAGGCCGCGTATCACAGAAACAACAGCCAGCATGGTCACCACCACAATAATAGTGATTTGCAGCGAGAGATCGGCTTCAATGCCAAACACGTGCTGAAAACCACCCGCAGCTTGTTGGGCACCTAAACCAAGTGATGTTGCCAGACCAAACAATGTGGCTATCACGGCTAAAACATCAATGATATGTCCGGGCCAACCCCAAGTGCGGTCACCTAATATCGGATAAAAAGCAGAACGGATGGAAAGCGGTAAGCCTTTGTTGTAAGCGAAGAAAGATAACGATAAGGCGACTACGCCATAAACCGCCCAAGGGTGTAATCCCCAATGGAACATAGTTGCACCCAGTGCAAGCTCTGCTGCTGCCGGGGTATTGGCGACGACATTCAGTGGTGTTTCATACCAGCCAGTGTAATACGCTACGGGCTCAGCAACCCCCCAAAACATCAAACCAATGCCCATACCTGCAGCAAAAAGCATCGCTATCCAGGAAAGTCTTGAATGATCGGCTTTTGCGTCGTCACCACCTAAGCGAATTTTACCAAAAGGTGAGACAATTAATGCCAGACAGAAGATCACAAATAGATTCATAGACCACATAAAGAGGCCATCAAATGCACTTATAATCTGCCATTTTATACCATCTAAAAATTCTTTTGATGTTGCCGGGTCGATAATTAAAATGGCAATTAAAAAAATAGCGATTAAGCCTGCACTCGTTCCAAATACAGGGTTATGTATATCAAAACCCCATTTTTGAATGTTATCCTGCCCGACAGTATAATCAGTGTTATCTATACTGTATTTGTCCTTATTTATCTTCATAAAACCTCAATTAGAGCGGCCTTGCCCTGTTAATTTAACAGTCGATTTAACAGTCGATTGAATATTGTGGAAGGATGTTAACAAAATCAGGTGCTAATTTCAGGCTTATTTCAAAATAAAAAATAAACTGGCATCTATATTTCGTATCGTTATAAGTGAAGAAAGGGAGCTAAATTAAATTAACCAATGGCTCATATTCACCAATGCTGTCAACAGCAAACAAGGCCACCAGCAAAGCAAACAACGCTAGCCAGAGTGCTAACCTTGAATGTCAGGCGAAAAAATTCTCCTTCAAAGCTTTAAAGACCTTGGTAACATCACCGCGGTATCCATCATGAGTCACTTGTCAGCATTAGGTTAAATCAACAATAATGAAGCCAGCGCACCAAACCTCAGTATAAGTCTAACTATTACCCTCTTACAGTTTTATTTAAAATTTTAAATTCAGCCGAGTGAATGAGTCTTTCAATTTAGCATAACGGCATCGATTTCTGCCTTGATTGCGCTTTATTTTGCTTTGCCCACGCTGACATTCTCAAACGAATAGTTTCAGCCTTGGGTAAGCCGTTCTTCTTGATAATGCATGGCGTCTGCGCTTTTTCGATGGCCCGGTTTCAATAACGTGACGTGTTCGCTGTTCACCTTGTTTGTTGGACAACGCTTAACGCTTCAGATCAGCGATTTTGCGGCATCCGACTGCATGGGATTATTAGGTGGCGCATTAATGCGACCTTAACCCGCGGCAATGTTAAACATTTCTCGTAAAAAATAAGCGGTGAAATAGGCGAGTGCTGCTGCGGTTCCTCCCGTCAAGAGAGTCCGTACTCCAGAGAGTAAAATAGGCTTTCCCAGAGCAAGACTTTTAAGCATACCGATTAAAAAGAACATAGTTCCAGCCAGAAAAGCACTGATTGAAAATTGTTGGCTCATGTCCAACGATGACACAATATATGGCATCAGGGGTATGGTACCGACTGCAACGAATGCCAAGAAAGTCACACTGGCAGATATTAAGGGCTTGCGTGTGGTTTTGCCAAGGCCGTGTTCTTCCATAAGCATGATTTCAACCCATATCTTTTTGTCGGCAGTTATTGTGTCGACGATTTTTTCAAGCAGCTCCCCCGCAAACCCTTTGGCTTTAAATATTTGCCTTATTTCTTCTCGTTCACCTTCGGGAACTTCTTCAATGTGCCTTTCTTCTGCCTGTTTGAGACTTTCAAAATATTCCTGTTCTGTTTTGCCGGATTCATAATTACTTATCGCCATGCTAAAGCCATCAGCAAAAAGGTTTGCGAAGCCGAGTATTACCGCTACAGAAGAGGGAAAACCGGCGCCAACAGATCCAGAAACCACGGCAAATGTCGTTATGCACCCATCAATACCCCCCAATACAGCATCAGAAATATTTTGCCTCTTGGGCCCCAAGGCTAAGCGTTTTCGGATCATTTCAGGTTCATGATCTTTGATAAGTTCCTCATTATTTGCGCTTTTCATCCAGCCATCTCCATCATTGCATTACATTCACCACTTTTAGCTATTTGTTAATGCCCAACGCCATTTGCTATTTATTTGATTGACTCATACTTCGCTGTAGATCAACCATCGACTGCTGCCCTACCGTTATTAGCTGCTTTTATGGCGATTGAGATCCACAACGAGCGCACGAGCACGGCAAAAGCCAGTACCAAAGGGATCATTGCAACCAATCTTCACTTGCCAGCAAGCCCAACCTGAATACCCATAGTGATCATTGTGAGTGTGATGATGCCTATGATCGCCATCCAGACACTGCTGGGAATTCGATTGCGCAGCGGTCACTCGTTTTTCGTGTATATCAAATATGTCATTGATGGATTGGATCATAAGTGAGGTGTTTGTATTGGGGGGCTTTCGCTGCGGCTGACACCTGTGCCCAAAAGAGTTCATGGATCTCAACGGATTCCCCCATGGCCGTGTCTAGATCGCTGCCACTTACGGCCTCCTTGTCTTGACTGGTTCGCGCATGAGCCGCCAACGATAGGAAAGGAGTCAAACAGGTTTAGATTCATTGAGTCCCCTAGCGTTATTTGTTAGCTAACCCATGTTATTGACTCCCCTTACCAAATGGCAATCTGTGGCATATTAAAAGTGCACACATTCAATCAAGAAGAGTCCGTATCTTCTTAATTAAAGCCGTTGGCTTCGATTTAGCCAAATTAGTTATTAGACTTCTCCGTGTCGACAAATATGCCAACAACAAACTAAATATAAAAGTTAAAATAAACAATCTATTAGATGTATTCTCTTTATTCCATCTTGTCACACCGGAATAAAAGCCGACTGTGGATCTTATGACTGGGCAAACGACGGTACCAAGCTTGATCATGATAATCGGGTCATGACGTCTACATTTGTGATTCGTTATCATCAGCGCGTATTAACCACGGGTGTATTTGGCTCCTTACATAGCGTCAAGACCCTCCACTGTTCAGCACTAAAGGTTCCCTCTCTCGCTTGGTTTTCCTTAGTCTGGATCTGCCGTAGGGCGTCAGCCATGAGATCTACCCCACGAGTAGACGCCCCTATTAGTTATCTGTTAATTACCTTGTTTTCTAGTGGCATTCCCCATAGAGTGTCGTCCCGGAATAACCGTGATTCAGCATCAGTATGATACAAGAACAATATAGGTAGCAGGTTTGATAGATAAAATAGTATTAATAGTCGATTTCCTTCTTGAACAAAAATTATTATTAACTGTGTTGATAATAATGCTTGTCTCAGTGATGAAGCGCTTTATCATTTCAAGTATTCGTGGCGATGTTGCTTTTCTTTCTGATGCGCAACGCAAATGGATGTCACGTACTAAAAATGGCACTTTCATTTTCATACTGTTTATTTTGTTCATGCTTTGGCAATCGGAAGTCAGTAAATTTGCACTGTCAGTAACCGCGATTGCAATTGCATTAGTGATCGCATCAAAAGAGATTATTCTTTGCTTTACTGGCTCGATACAACGCGCGAGTTCACGTTCGTTTGTGATAGGTGATTGGATTGAAGTAGGCACAATATACGGTGAAGTGATTGAACATAACTTAATGGCCACCGTGATCCAGGAGATAGATCTAGAACATGGTCAATACCATTACACAGGTAAAACCGCCACGTTTCCAAACAGTATGTTTTTTACCTATGCGGTCAAAAATCTCAATTTTATGAAGCGCTATGTTTACCATAACACTACGATTACCGTAGTCGAATTCGTTAATCTTTATCCGTTGTTTCCTGCGCTAACCGAACAAATAGAACAGCACTGTGAAGACTTTATTGAAGTGGCCAAACGCTACAATGGTGTTATCGAAAAACATGCTGGTGTCGATTTACCGGGCAGCGAACCGCATATTCATATCACCAGCGGCATAAATGGCGAGCAAAATGTTCATATAATGATTTTTTGCCCCACTGAACGCGCCATACACTTAGAGCAGCTGATAAGAGAAGACTTTATGCTTGCCTATCATCAACACTTTGGCGACAAGCATTTGCAAAAAAAATGAGTTCCACACTGATGTAAGCGATCAATATAAAGCGTATTTCAAAGACTCCATGGCATGGTTAATCTTAAGGTAAATTCAATACTGAGATTGACCATAACTCAAGTTCAATACGCCGACCCACAATGGTCAGCACGTCTAGATCAAGGGTGCACACTTTCTTTATCTCTACAAAAAAAGGCAATCAAGTCAAATTTGACTCATTTAATCTTGAGCAATAACCTCATAAGACGTCTTGATATCCAGCCTAAATAATTGGTCTAGCTCAACGAATGCCACTGTCTTACACTAGCCTTTATACAGAGTATTTATACATAGCCGTTATACAGAGTCTAGGTCGCTTTACCCTTCCCAAGTTTGGATAATCAGCTTTCGCAGATCAATGGCTTGAGTTGAATGCAGCAATTATAAACCGTCAATCTAGTTGGTCTTGTCAACAATCTTGATAAGATTATCGAAGCCAGTGGCAGGTTCGTGAAGCTAGCTTCGATGTTATCCGCAACCGCAATGCCGTCGAATGAACAGGCCTGACCAACTTCTAATGACTTGATACTGTTATCAATAACGTTATTAAGCCAAAGCTAAGTGAATTGAATGAAGGCAAATCATAGCGCTAACTCATTATGGGGGCAAAAACGAGTCAATCTTTATGTATTTGATTAAATTGATTTATTGTTTAGCAAACTCATTTAACGCCGCTATCGCCATTTCGGCTTTATCAGCTTGTACAAATATATGATCGTGATAGTAAGCCGCTATCACGTTAGCGCTGATCCCTTTTTCTGCTAGCTTATTTGAAACTGCTGCCGTTAAACCAACCGCTTCAAGACTAGAATGAACCGTTAATGTTATGCCTTTAAATACGCCCTCATATTTCAGATCAGCTTTTTCTGCATTATCTTTGGTGACCAAAAGCGTTAAACCTTCAGATTCAAGATATGAGGCTAATGGTAAAATTTCAGCATAATCACCGTATTGCGCACCGCTAATGGTACAAAAAACATATTCTTCATCTAGCAGTATTGGCTCCATTGAAGCCAGTAACTTAATTAAATTTTTCTCACCTGTCACAATAATCTCCTTTAGAGCTAACACCCAAATAACGGCCTAAGCGTAATCTAACTCAGTCTAACTAAACTCAGTGTAACTAAGCCAGCCATTATTACCACGTCACCCATTACCACGTCACCCATGGCGACCTTTTCGCCTCTGTTGTTTAACTCAATAGGGAAAAGGTTGCGAGGCGGCTGAGGCAATTATTTTATAAAGAGTAAAGAGGGAACAGCCGTGAGTTGACTATCGTTAACATCGGCTATTATTTTTGGAGCGTCAGTTTCATTAAATAAATTAAAGCATTTCCTTAGAGTGTATTTATTTTGGTCAAGCACAACTGTTAAATAACAAAGAGCAGAAAACAGATGATACATTTGTTATCGATACGGGCGATCCAGATTACTTATACGTAATTAAACTTTAGCTGAGGATATCAATTTTTATCTTTGTTATTTTGAATCCAAAACTAAAAGCGTTGACGACGAGCATTTGCTTAAAACGGTCACATTAAGAGAGTTTCCTTTAACTCCCCCCCTTTAATTAACACATTAACAATGCAGTCACTATTGGTATATAACACCACGACGCATTAGCCATTTTTCAATCTCGACGGCAATCAGAATAAGTGAAGACAGCAACAGACAAACGCCGAGCTCAACCATTGGCAGCGGCTGAGTGTGGAAGATAACGTTTAATGCAGGCGTATAAATTACCACCAGCTGCAATACCAGCGTCAGCATAAATGCCCCTAGCATGGGCAGATTACTGAATAAACCGATACGCAATAATGAAGTACTCTCGCTGCGAACCGCCAGTGAGTGAAACAACTGCGATACCGTTAATACAGTAAAGACCATAGTCTGCCAGTAGGCAACGTCACGGGAAATAGCCCAAGCCATAGTCGCAATGGATATTCCACCAATAAATAACCCCACCCAGAGAATATGCTGCCACATACCATGAGAAAAAATATTTTCCTTTGGAGGACATGGCGCACGACTCATGACATCCGCTTCGGCAGGCTCGGTGGTTAATGCAAGACCCGGCAGACCATCGGTCACCAGATTAATCCACAGGATATGGATCGGCAGTAAAGGAATAGGCAACCCGAGAAAGGGGGCTAGGAATAAGGTCCAGATTTCACCAGCATTGGAGCTCAAGGTATATTTGATAAATTTGCGAATATTATCGAAGATGCGACGTCCCGACCGTATCGCTCGCACGATCGAGGAAAAATCATCATCGAGCAGTACCATGTCCGAGGCTTCACGTGCTACATCGGTTCCCTTCTGCCCCATGGCTACCCCAATGCTCGCACGCTTCAATGCGGGCGCATCATTGACGCCATCTCCGGTCATAGCGACAAATTCGCCTTTGGCCTGCAACGCTTTGACGATGCGTAATTTCTGTTCCGGCGTCACCCTTGCGTATACCCGTATAGTGTCAACTAGGCGGGAGAATTCTTCATCAGGTATGTTTGCGAGTTGCTCACCACTTAGCATCGCCCGATCGTCATCGATAATACCCAGACGTTGTGCAATCGCCATCGCGGTACCGGGGTGATCGCCAGTAATCATGACCGGAATAATTCCCGCGGTAAGGCAATCATTCACCGCCTGAGGTACTTCAGGCCGCGGCGGGTCGATCAGCGCCACCAACCCCAGAAAGGTGAGATCTCGCTCCACCGTTTCTGCGTCCAGCGGCTCTGGCAAACGACTAAATTCACGTTTTGCAAATGCCAGTACACGGTAACCTTTATTTGCCAACTGTGCTGCCTCGGCCAACACGGACGCGACGTCAAATGCTGTAACCCCATCATTATTTAAGCCCTGAATACATTGTTGTAGTACCTGTTCCGGTGCACCTTTGATGTACGCAGTCACTAAATCGGCTGTTTGATGCAAGGTTGTCATCTGTTTTCGTTGGCTATCAAACGCAATAACGCCTAACCGTGGCATTGCCTGCTCTAAGATGGACTTGTCAAAACCTGCCATTTGAGCGGCTTCGAACAGCGCCAGTTCGGTCGGTTCACCTGCGGGCTTGCCATCTTTTTCCATGATGTCATTGTTTAGTGCCATGGCTTGGCCCAACTCAGCCCATGGAATACTGCCCTCTGACTTAGATAGTGAATCTCGCTGTTCTCCAGCGGCGAAAAATAACTCAGCGGTCATGAGGTTCTGTGTCAGGGTACCTGTCTTGTCAGTACAGATATAAGTAACTGAACCTAGGGTCTCCACTGCGGGTAAGTTACGCACTAGCACATTATGTCGGATCAAGTTGCGCGCACCCAGAGCAAGAGAAATGGTCACCACCGCCGGCAGTGCTTCCGGTATTGCGGCAACACCCAAGCTCACCGAGGTCAAAAACATCAGTAATATGGGCTGGCCTTGCAACAAGCCTGCAGCAAACACCACCATACATATTGCCAGCACGGCCAAAGCAAGGTAACGGCCAAAACGCGACAATCGCGTTTGCAACGGTGTTTTGACACTAGCTTCATCTTGCAGCAACCCAGCAATCTGGCCTATCTCGGTTACCATTCCACTGGCAACCACCACCCCCTTGCCACGTCCACGAGTGATCATGCTGCTCTTAAATACTAGATTAAAACGATCACCAATGGCCAACGCGGGATCCGCTAACGGTTCTGTTTGTTTTTCTATTGCATGTGATTCACCGGTCAGTGCAGATTCATCAACTTGCAGCTCTTCCTCTTCCAGTAAGCGCAGATCAGCAGGCACAATATTGCCAGCTTCCAGCATGACAACATCACCCGGCACTAGCTCTGTTGCATCAAGCGTCACTTGATGCCCATCACGTAAGACATAGGCCTCTGGCGCTGCCATTTCTCGCAGTGCCGCCACGGCTCGCTCTGCCCTGTATTCCTGTACTGTGCCGATAATCGCATTAAGTAATACAATCACCAAAATGGCAATGGTATCTTGTGGCTCACCGATAAAACCCGAGATCAGTGCCGCGACCAGCAGCACAACAATCATAAAATCAGAAAGTTGCCCGAGTAAAATAAACAGCAGGGAACGTCGTCGTTTTTGGATAATAGCATTATGACCATATTCAAATAGGCGTTGCTTTGCCTGTTCCGTGGTCAGGCCCGTTAGCGAAGAGTCAAGCCGCTGTAAAACAGCTGCAGAGGGTAAACTGTGCCACTTTACTGATGACATGTTAGTTTCCAACCAAGTAGTAAATAAGCGAAGCGGTTATCACCGCCACTAGCGATGCCTGAATGCCACTGCGTAACCACGTCACCCCGGATATCCGGCCAAGAAAAACCCCCAATAAAAAAGTGAGCAGCAGGGCCACAAAGATGGCGGCATAAAGAGGTGGAACAGGCAGGTTGACGCCGGCATCTGCCAGCCATAGTGGCGATAATATAATAAGTGAAATAACCAGCGGCGCTAGGCCATTCACCAATGCAATCAACAAGGGTACCCAGCGCGAGGCAACACCATGCGCACTATGTTGAAGATCACTCATCATTGCCCTCTCCAGTTGCCCCAAAGCATGCTTGCGCTCCGCAGATTCACTGATGTAAGCACTACTAATACCACTCATGCTCAGCGCAATCGCCGCACCCAAACAGACACCAATAATCATTGATAAATCGGCGGGGCTACTGACAAGGAAACCCATGATCAGTCCTAGCATGGTAAGTGCACCATCAAAGCCATTAACAACAAAATAACGACGCACAATCCCCCGCGTACGGGTGATATCTAATAAAAAATTGACCTGATTTAACAGACTCATAAAATGTTAACCGGCAACCGTTTCATTTTCTACTTCAACCTCATCAATACTGTGAAGAGAACCACCCATGTTGGTAATGGCAGATTGAATGGCTTTAAAATCAATCGCGCTCCCAAACAGCTCTATTTGAACCGTTTCGGTATTTTCATCCATCTCAAGCACAATCAGTTTAACGCGATAATCGACACCGGCTTCGGCGATGGCCCGCGAAAACTCAAGCGCATTAGGCTCATGAGGTTTAAGCACATCCAGAACAATCCTTTTAACGCTAACCATACTAAATAGCCCTATAATTTTTAGTTTTGTTAATTATAGTTTAGACCCTCTTTAAGTTATCGTGAGGTGTCCATTCTTTGTGGCTAACTTAGGAACCTACCGCCGTGGTTAACATTTGAAGTCTGCGGCTTAATATGCCACCCATTTCTCTAGCATTACCGATGAAGAAATGGCTTAGTCTAACCAGTGTTAGCCCGAAAAGGCCAAGGATAAAAGCTTAATCCGAATGGGTGTTTTACAGTTAACCGCGCAGTGGTACGGATTTCATGAGGGCGTAGCTTATTTTAAGCCCGCCTCTTTATAAACATCAAGGCAGTACAACCGCTTTGTGCGGTATATGAGTCACATCAAGGGCAACCGCGAGTGTAAATAATTGAAGAAAAACTAAGGTGAACAACCATAGGTAGCAGACTCTTGTTTTGACTCACCGAGAGCGTCTATATATGGCCATACTTTTTTGATAGGGATATTTGCTTTGCACCGCTAAATATTCAGCTAGCTCTGATCTTCACATTTTATTTACCAGATAACTTTTAGAAAACCAGCAAGCCTTTAGCTGTGAGGATGGATCATCGCTTTTGGATTCATTCTGCTGCGCACTCGTGGTGAGATTACCCCTTTGAATAAAAATACCATTGAGCTGTTTTTACGATTTTGTATAAATTTAATTCTTGTCACAATAGTTAGCTTCACACCTGTTTTGCACTAAGGTGTTGCAATTTTGGAATCCGTTTTCCTCTTTGGCGCTCACGGTTATATCTACTGTGGTTTTTTCCCATCTATAAATATGAGCGCGCTATTTGTTTTTTCCTCATACGGACTGTTTGTGCCCAGTTTTTATTGACCATTACAATCGCCACTGGGATAGGTTAAACCTGATCATCATCAAAAGTGCATGTTGAGTTATATTAATGGCCTTTTAAAACGCCACCGTCTACAGCAATACTCTGCCCGGTAATATAAGAACCTTTTTCGGATGCGAGAAAAGTTGCAAGGTCAGCTAATTCTGAAGGCTCTCCCAATCTACCCGCCGGAACCATGGTCTTTATTTGTTCATCTGATAGCTTTAAGGATTTTAGTCGATCCGTATTAGTGTAGCCGGGTAAGAGTAAATTGATGGTGATACCAAAAGCGGAGAATTCATTAGCTATTGTTTTGCCAAGACCAGACAAGCCTGCTCTTAATCCATTTGAGGTTGTTAAACCTAAAATGGGTTCTTTTGCAGCTAATGACGTCACCATAATGACTCTTCCGTAATTATTTTCTTTCATATGGGGTAAAACGGCCTTTATCGATTCAACCGGGCTCATCCAGATAGATTGAAAATCTAAATGCCACTGCTCGTCAGACACATCGAGAAAGTTGGCCTTTGCAGGTCCGCCTGTATTGGTCACAAGAATATCTATTTGACCAATTCTTGCGATCACTCTTTCGATTAATGCCTTTGAGGCCAGGGGTTGAGAAAGGTCACAAACCTCATATCCGGCGGCACCAATGTCTTCTTGGCAGTCGCGAAGTTTTTGTTCCGAGCGAGAACAAATATAAACCTCCGCGCCTTCATTGATCAAAGACTCAGCAATCGCTTTGCCTATGCCTGCACTGGCTCCCATCACAAGGGCTTTTTTATTTTTAAGATTTAAGTTCATGTTAACTCCGTATGAAATTGTGCTGAGTATAGGAAAATAAAAGCCTTTTACTCAAGATAATGTTGATTTGAATAAGAGGTTTGATTTCATTATGCTCCGATTGCGACAAAACGTTATAAAGACCAAACCACCTATTTTTATTATGAATTAACATAACTGCTTTTAGCTTTGATTGCGATAGCCTTCAGCACTATTCAAATGCACAAATTGAACGGGAATTATCAACAAACTGAGCATTTGATGGAACATGCTAAGCAATGCGGCAGATCCAAAGTAGCACTAGCGGCTTGATTGCTATCAAGCTGGAAATGGCAAACATGAATAATTGAAGATAAACCAAGGTCAAAAGCCTTCGGTAGGCAGACTATTGACTTGACTCACCGGAGCGTCCATATATGGCTACATTAAATCTATGTCGAACGCCCTTTAACAAACGGTACTTATCATCCTGTTATAACCAAACCATATATGACCATGTTTCATTTAGTGGCTTGAGTGTTTAAAACCCTCACGGCACCTTCAAATACATTGTTCGATGATAGTGGTTTATGGGTATATACCATAAACCTTGATCGTCTTGTTTCACACTTCGAGTAGCATTAATGTACCTATGTTCTTTCGTATCAAGTTATAACAGTTTCCACTATTATTATTGATGACCAATCTTATCATTTGCTATAAAAAAGCTCGATCGGATCGGTGGTTTATACCTTCATTAATTACCACATTGCCTAAATCAAATGGGTTAACACCGTCTAAATAAGCTATGTTAAAACCATCTTCAGTTGGGTTTGAGCGTCGTTGAAGATGAGTATAAATACCACAATTAGAACAGAAATAATGTTTCGCGGTATTTGTGTTAAATTGATAAAGCGTTAACATATCTTGACCTTTTACCACACGGATCCCATCCAGTTCTACAGACCCAACAATCGCACCTTTTCTACGACAAATAGAACAATCACAACATCGTGGATTTTCAATACCATTTGCTAAAGTAAGTTCAAGTTCAATGACGCCACAATGACATGTCGCTTTATGTTTCTGTTGAATATCTATCTTTCCAACTCGCTTTATCATGGCTAGATCTTTTTGCTATATGAATAAAAGCATTTAGTTATGTTGAGTAAGACGCTACTTCAAGAGAATATTAAATAACCACTAGCATGAATAATACTAATTAAAGCTTACATAATAAGACACATCAAAGCTGTTATTGATAAAGCAACAACTGTGATATTTCATTTTTTTGTTAATTAATATTTCAGACATCTATCATGATTTTTTTACATTAGTCATAGTCGACGGGGTCTACAGCTTGTATTGAATCATGATGTTCAACATACCTAACTAACCCAAGTTGTAAATATCGATTCTCATCAGTTCGTAATTTACTCACCTTGTGCTAATTTTATGACTACATGTTGAATTTATGCTTATAGGAATAAAATGAAAACACACATCCGCATAGGTATCCTGATCGCGACAACGCTCACTGTCACAACCGTTGGTGCTGCGAAAATTAATAATGTCAATAAGAATCAAGTCGATCAAACACAACAAGATAATACATTATTAAAGCTTGAAGATGTGTTTTCCCTAGAATATTCATCTGGCATCGACATTAGTAACGATGGAAAAGAAGTCTTTTTTGTCCGTAATTATATGGACATAAATAGCGACAAAAAGCTCAGTAATATATGGAAAGTCAATCATAAAAAGCAACTCACTCCCATTACTGATGGCCTCAATGTAGAGTATTCGCCAACATTATCACCTGACAATACAAAGCTAGCTTATATATCAACGGCGAGTGGAACGGCTCAGGTTCACATGACCTGGCTGAATAAAGGTAGATCATCACAAATTAGTCATCTTGCTCAAACGCCCAATAACCTAAGCTGGTCTCCTGATGGTACTCAACTGGCTTTCACCCTGTTTGTGCCCAATAAACCCAAGTCGGTAGTCACGCTTCCAGGTAAACCTGAAAATGCTAAGTGGGCCGAACCTGCTATTTACGTTGATGATATGTACTATCGTACCGATGGCATAGGGGTGAATAAACCTGGCCAGCATCACATATTTGTCATGTCCGCTGATGGCGGTGCACCTCGTCAACTGAGTTTCGGTCAGGTAGATCACACCAGCAACTTAAGCTGGAGTAAAGATGGCCAACAGATTATCTACTCATCTAACAACCGCAATGACAGCGATCTTGAATGGACTGACACCAATGTGTTCAGTATTGATGTCAACAGATTGCACGTTAACCAATTAACTGACCGAACAGGGCCTGATACCTCAGCTAAAGTATCACCAGATGGAAAGTTAATTGCTTATCTAGGATCAAATCAAAATAATAAAAACTACGAAAACACTGAGCTGTATGTAATGGATCTTAATGGAACTAATAAGCGTACCTTAACGACAGACTTAGATCGCTCAGTAAATGACATAAAATGGGATAACAATAGCCAACATATATACATGAGTTATAACGACATGGGAGAAACCTATGTCGCCAAACAATCTTTAGATGGTAAACGTGTCATTGTTGCTAAAAACCTTGGTGGTCTTGCATTTGGTCGACCGTATACAGGAAGCGACTTTGATGTTGCCCGTGATGGTAGCATTGCTTTTACCTACTCAACACCGCAACGTCCTGCTGATGTAGCAATAACAAAAAACAATAAAACGGCAATACTTACATCCTTAAATGAAGATGCTCTGGGCCATAAGACATTGGCTAACATTAAAGCAATTAACGTTACATCGTCATTTGACCAAAGGAACATACAAGCATGGGTGGCTTATCCACCTGGTTTTGAACAAGCTAAAAAAACAGGGAAAAAATACCCACTCATTCTTGAAATTCATGGCGGCCCGGTTGCCAATTATGGACCTCATTTCGCCGCTGAAATACAATTAATGGCAGCCAGTGGTTATGTTGTTGTTTATGCCAATCCAAGAGGCAGTGACAGTTATGGTAAAGAGTTTGCCCAAACTATTTATAATAATTATCCCAGCCAAGATTATGATGATTTAATGTCAGTTGTTGACGCCGTAATTGCGCAAGAACCTATCAATCACGATGCATTGTATGTAACAGGAGGCTCTGGCGGAGGTGTACTGACGGCATGGATAGTTGGACACACTGATCGTTTTAAAGCTGCTGTGGTCGCCAAGCCTGTCATTAATTGGGTTAGCTTTACACTAACAACAGATATACATTCATTTGTGATTAAGAATTGGTTTGAAAAAATGCCTTGGGAAGACACTGCACATTACATGAAACTCTCCCCACTGAGTTACGTTGGTAATGTGACAACGCCGACAATGCTATTAACTGGTGAAGCCGATCTTAGGACACCCATAGCTGAATCTGAGCAATTTTATCAAGCGTTAAAATTACGAAATATTGACACCGCAATGGTGAGGATCCCAGATTCTTTCCACGGCATCTATAAAAGACCGAGTAACTTAATGAGCAAAGTTGCTCATATTTTATGGTGGTTTGAACAACATCCATAAAAAACAACCTATAACGAAAAAAGGCTCATCATTTCTGATGAGCCTTTCGTCATGAATCTTGCGGAGGAATAGGGATCTTTTATAAAAAGGAACCTTGGGTTTAAATGCCTATCTTTCGCCAAACAAAAAAACTCTCGTGTTAAATATTAAATTATTTTTTTCAATTGCTTAGGTGGATAATCTGAAATAAAACCCACAATTGCTGAATGAAACCATGTCCCCATTTTATTTATGGCGGATGTTAGTCTCTAGCAAGTGCATCAACCGGATTCAATTTAGCCGCATTTCGGGCGGGCAGATAACCAAACACAACCCCGATTAAGGTCGAGCAAGCAAAAGCCGCAATAATAGACGTACTCGAATAAATCATCTGATAGCTGCTACCTGTGTAGGTAAATACCATGCCGATAAAATAAGCAAGTCCGATGCCCAATGCGCCACCACAAAAACACACCAGCACGGCTTCAATTAAAAACTGCCGCATAATATCGGTTTGTCTCGCGCCTACTGCCATACGAATGCCAATTTCGCGTGTTCGCTCTGTTACTGATACCAGCATAATATTCATTACCCCAATCCCGCCAACCAACAAAGAGATAAACGCGATAGCAGATATCAGTAGCGTCATGGTTTCTGATGTTTTTGCTATGCTTTTTCGTATCGTATCGGTATTAATAGTGAAAAAATCTACCGTGTCGTGGCGCATAGTTAATAAACTGATAATGCCTTGTTCTGCCACATCGCTTGATACATTGGCATTTATCCTTACAGTAATATCATTAACATAATTTTGTCGAAGAATACGACCTGAAACCGTGGTATACGGTAACCAAATATTCAGTTCATCACTGTTGTCGGACACACTGTCAAGTGGTTTTGTTACCCCAATAACACGAACAGGAAGACGACCAAGAAAAATCACACTTCCCAGTGCATCACCGTCAGAAAAAAGAGTTTGATCAGTATTGGCGTCAATAACGGCAACTTGTTCTAACGCATCAACACTGTCTTCGGCAAAATACTGTCCCTTAGCAAGCGTATAACCGCGCACGCGAAAATACTCAGTACCCACGCCTTGAATAGAGCCAGTGACGGTTTCATTAGAATAACGAATGGCGACATTGGCCCTAACAGTTGGGGTAACGCTGTCCACATAGGGCAATATTTTGAGCGCGTTTGCATCGTCTGCCGTGAGTGACTTAACCCGTTCAGAGCGGCGATCGCCTCGTCCTGTTCCGGGTTTAATTTCAATGGTATTGGTGCCCATTGAAGCGATATTATCCAAAATAGATTGCTGCGAACCCGCGCCAAGCGCGACCACAGACACCACAGAAGCAATGCCAATAATAATGCCGAGCATCGTCAGAAACGTACGCAAACGGTGGTTAGACATGGCTATTAAGGCCATTTTTAACGCTTCAAAATAACGCGACCAGTTTATCTTCATACTTGCTTGGGAAGATTGTCTGTTTGCGATTAACGAGTTCGTTACTGCTGGGATACGATTTTGTTTATCGGCAATGATTTCGCCGTCTTTTAGCTCAATAACGCGATCTGCAAATTCGGCAATATGCGGATCGTGTGTCACCAAAATAATGGTGTGGCCGTCGCGATGCAGTTCTTGAATGAGCTTCATCATTTCTTCGCCGCTTTTGCTATCAAGCGCGCCGGTGGGTTCATCGGCCAAAATAATATCGCCACCATTAATTAAAGCTCTGGCGACACTGACACGTTGTTGTTGGCCGCCACTGAGCTGGCTTGGTTTATGATCTAAGCGATCATTTAACCCTAAACGAGTGAGTATTTTTTTGGCTTTTTCATGTCGAATTTGCGGCGCCTCATTGGCGTACAATGCCGGTACTTCCACATTGCCCACCGCAGTTAAATCCCCCAAAAGATGATAGCGCTGAAAGATAAACCCAAAGTATTCACGTCGCAGTGCAGCCAGTTCATTGTCATCCATACTGGATGTGTCCTGACCATTAATGAAATAACTGCCTGAACTGGGTTTATCCAGACAGCCAAGGATGTTCATTAATGTTGATTTACCCGAACCAGAAGCGCCGATAATGGCAATCAATTCACCACGACAGATTTGCAGATTAATGTTTTTTAGTACCGTCAGTTCTTGCTCTCCGGCGGTAAAAGAACGACTAACACCTTTAATATTTAACAAAACGTCAGCCATGGGTTATAACCTCATCTCTTTGCCAAGACCTGGTGTACGCTGCCCTAGCTTGTTACCTCTAGATGAATCAGACTTCGTTGCTGCGCCGTCATTAGTTGAAGATTGACCAAGCATAATTTGATCACCTTCGTTAAGACCTGAAAGGATTTGAGCGTAGACTTTATTGTTAATGCCCACTTCAACATCGCGATATTCAATGCGATTATTGACTATCACTGGCACTTGATACGAAACACTTGGCCTCGTTTTTGTTATCAATATCTGTGATGGAACCAGCAAAGTGTCTTGCGCATTAGCTAAAATAATGGAGACCTGCGCTGTCATGCCAAAACGCAATAGGTTGTCTGGGTTTTCCACATCAAATAGGGCGTTATAGTAAATCGCCTCATCATCGCCAATCATCAACGAACTGTCATCGCCGCTAAGCAATGTTGGCCCAGGTTCAATGGCACGTAATACACCACGGTACTTTTTCGCTGTGGCCCCTAAAATACTAAAATACACTTCTTGGCCCGCACTCACATTGATAATGTCAGCTTCAGACACTTGCGCTTTAATCGTCATTACGTCCAACTGCGCCAGCTCAATAATACTGGGAGTGCCTTGATTGTTATTAACGGTTTGCCCCTCTTCGACCGACACGTAAATCACGGTGCCATCAATGGGTGAACGAATCGTGGTGTAACCTAAATTGAGCTTGGCGTTATCGACACTAATGATTGCTTTGTCTTTTTCAGCACTGAGTTCATCAAGCTCTGCCAGATAAACCGCCAATATCGATTCTGCAGAGTCAAAGTCTGATACCGACGCAGCGCCATTGACCAGCATCTCTTTCTTACGGGTAAATTCAGACATCGCGACTTTAATTTGAGCCTGCTTTGCCCGGTACTGCGCATCATTACTATTAAGCGATGCTTGTGCTTCTTTAAGGGCATTTTGTTGGGTTAAGTTATCGATTTGAGCAATCAAGTCGCCCTGCTTTATGTTTTGGCCGACATTCACGTCCATTTTTTCGATTAATCCTGACACCTGAGCGCCGACACTGACTAATTTAGACGGATAAAGCACGCCGTTGGTGAGTACCACTTTTTCAATGTTGCCGCGTTTTACAACATCGCTGATAAATCTTGGCTGAGCCTCTTGTGCTTGGGTGTATTTGTACCCCACAACGGCAGTGGTGGCGCCAATGACAAGGAGCAACAGCAATGTTTTTTTCATGTTCTTTTTCATGTAGATCTCTTGATGTCTTTTTCGGTTACTAATTTGTAACGACTAATTTGCAACGACTAATTTGCTTTTACTTGGAATCGAGAGTCGCTGAAGTCGTCGTGCTCTGGGTGTGTTGACACTGTGGCAATGTTGACAGCGGTTCCATGCTGGTTTCATGTTCATTGTTCCGCTGCGGATGAGGTCTTAGTGGCGTTTGACAGTGTCGTTCAAAGCTAACAGTCAAAGAGTCTGAATCCAGTATTAAGCCGTGCATGCTTTGGCGTAACATCTCTGCTGACACTTGGCCTGACGTATCCATATCTAAAGACGTTGAAAGTGCATAAAGATGAAAGGTGTAATTTTTTTGGCCGGGTCCTTTCGAGCAAGGTGGTGCATACTCATTGTTATTATTCACGACATTACTGCCAAACGAGCCAACTGATTGCTCGCTGCTAATACCAGAATCAATGCCAGAAACTTGCGCCGGAATATTATACACACTCCAGTACCATCGCAACTCTTCAGACTGACTTGGTTTAGCTGCCTGAGTACCACGTTGAGGTGGCATGTTTTTTTTGTTATCAGCCTGGTAAGGCTTCGGTGGACGTTCTTCATTATTGGTCGCATGAGGATGAGGAATATGATCCATTATCACCACCAATGATTGGGTTCCGTCGGGTGCTCCTTGCCAGCTTAATGGCGGTGAAATCCCCTCGCCTTCACAAGTGAATTCAGTTGGTAATGTACCATTATCGGCAAATGCAGGGCTGGTGAGTTCAAGTGACTGCTTGGCATTAACGGCCGTTGCGGTTAGCAGCGTCAAGGATAAAATGGAGACAATAATTTTCGTGTTCATGGCCTAATATCCGTAGCGATTAAGTTAACGATTAATGAGTTAACTTAAGTGTATCGATTAGGCGCCGGAGATGGATGACAATCTTGTCATTTAACTATGGGTAACCACAGTCGCATAGTCACAACTTCACTATCACTGGGCTCAAGAGTAAGATCACCACCATGCGCGCGGGCTATTTCCCTGGCTAAACTTAACCCTAAACCACTGCCGGAGATACCTTGGGTATGTGCTGGTTCTCCGCGGTAAAAGCGATCAAACAATTTGCTCCTGACTTCGTTAGATATCGGCAGACAAAAATTGCTAATAACGACTTCTATAGATGATCCGTGTTGGCGGGCTTGAATAGTGATACCTTTACGATTAAGGCTGTAACGCATTACATTTACGAGTAAATTATTTAGCAGCTGCCTGTGATAACAGCAACAATTTGCGGGTAATGGCAGATAAATGCCCCACTTCATCAAGAATGGCATTCAGATCCAATTGCGATGAATTTTCAGCCAAAACAGCTTGTTCAAGCTGGCCTCTTAACACTGTAAGCGGCGTTTTAAGCTCATGAGCTGCATCAGCAGTAAAGCGAGAGACTTGTCGAAAACTGTCTTCTAGGCGATCGAGCATTGTATTGTAGGCATCAATCAACATTTTGAACTCTTTGTCTTCTTTATGTTCAGGTAAGCGATGACGAAGATCTTTTTGGGTCACCTTATCCATTGATTTATGCAAACGGTTTATGGGTCTAATCGTATTGGTTGCGATAAACCATGCCCCTAGAATACTGAGCAGTAGAGAAAAAGGAATAACCACAATCAGCGCGGCCTGCAAGGTGCTCGTTAACTGGCTAGTGGTAGCAGCAACATCCGCAGCGATAAAGCTTTGTTGGTTTGAGGCTTGGAGTAAACTGGCTCGCCATTGGTTTTGCTGATGTTCAAAAAAGGCAAATTGACAAACAGCGTTGGCTTTATGGTTATCGGTTAACGCTAGTGGCTCAGCGCTCACCCAATTTAAGCGGCTTATAACATCTTGTACGTCTACACCCGTTGGCGCAGTTAAAAACCCTTGCTCAGCAGAACCTACAGATAGCATTAATTGTCTCGGTGAACTGACTCGTAACTTGTTCGTTAAATCAGTCATTAACCGACTACCAGAAAGTGAAGTATCGCTTAAATTACTTATATTGGCAGCGGAGTTATTTACATCAGGCAATGTACGTTTGCGTATTAAGTGTTTTGCTTCCATACAAAGGCGAGAATCAAGGTGATCAAGTTCCACCGCCATAATGCGCGACCAACTTAAGCTAATAACCAGCGCAAGCACAGCTGCCACGGTTAAAATTGATATGGCAAAAATACGAGTACGAAAATACATATTACAACCTTATCGAATGCTCAGGCGATAGCCTGTGCCGCGCACCGACTCAATGGCACCCACCATTTTACCGGCCTTCTCTAATGAAGCCATTTTATTGCGGATGCGTTTAATACACACATCAACAACATTGGTACACGGATCAAAATCGTATCCCCAAACATGCTCCAACAGCTGCCCCCGGGTTAATACTTGATTTGGAGAACGCATTAGGTGTTCCAGCAGACTAAATTCCCGACTAGTGAGTTCGACTGATTGCCCCTGACAATTGATGCTTCGATTAATGCAATCAAGTTGCAACGAACCCACCTCAACGACATGCTGTTGTGTTCCGCCATGTCGTCTAAGCAACGCCTGAATACGGGAATTCAACTCTTCTACATAAAACGGTTTTGCTAAGTAATCGTCAGCCCCCATGTCTAACCCCTGAACACGATCGCCCAGTTCGTTACGTGCCGTAAGCAGAATAATGGGCGTATCGATACCGGTTTGACGAAGCGAGCGAAGAATATCCAGCCCATCGCGGCCAGGAAGCATAATGTCGAGAATGATAACATCAAAAGTATTCGTTCTCGCAGCCTGATAACCTTGATTGCCATCGACGCAATGAGTGACGTTGAATTTTTTTACCCGCAAACCTTCACAGATAAAATCTGCAATTTTTTGTTCATCTTCGACAAGCAATATGTTCATTGAGTTTTATCCTTGGGAAACGCTTAAAAGTATCTCACTTGATGCATCGCACTCGCAACAAGTATGACAACATTGTCATTTAAAAGAACTCTATAGGCATTATTAAAGTGCTTAAGTACTCACTAAATAAAATTGAAGGGTAAACATTAGATTGGACGCTCCAATACCGAGTCATGCTTGTTTTTCAGCATGATGGGACATGAGCCTTTCATTAAGCAATATTAGACAGTGACACCGACATTTATCCGCAGAAATTGCACCAACTCAGAATGAAGAAAATGTGTCGACCGGTTCCGGCTCGCTAAATTGGGGGGACGACTCGGGGTGAAACCATGCCATATATGGACGCTCCCGGTGAGTCAAGACAATACTCTACTCACCCAAGGTTTTTTGACCTTAGTTTTCTATTCTACTGCTTCACACTTGCCATTGCTTTTGATGCGACTCATTTACCGCTAAAA
>Ga0314771_100090_pt1 | contig 36027 bp, 26 predicted proteins | sample MetaGCB42018_FD_204522 | JGI IMG/M metagenome (GOLD analysis project Ga0314771, IMG submission 204522) | Cryopeg brine microbial communities from Beaufort Sea near Barrow, Alaska, United States - CB4 2018 | ecosystem: Environmental > Aquatic > Marine > Coastal | place: USA: Alaska | collected...
TAACTGATGGGGTAATACCTTTAAATTCTTGTCTTAGCTGGGTTACCCAACGTCTAATCGCGGTTGGGCCTACGCCTGTTGCCTTGGAAGCTTCACCCGTAGTGTAACCTTGTTTAATCACAAGGTTTGCAGCATCTATTTTAAATTCTGTTGAGTAAGTTGGTTGAGTTTTCATTACTTTTTACACCGTTTTATCTTAAGTGAAGTTTACCTCAATCGGTGTACAGATTCATTAAGCCACAATAAGCAGGACGAAGTCCGTCCTAGAAGCGAAGCGCTCTAGCAGCGAAGCGATACTAGCAGGACGCAGTCCGCACTAGCAGGACGAAGTCCGTCCTAGAATCTAAGCTTGATCGACAATTTTTTGGTGCAGGCTATTCCATTGCTCAGGAAACTTACCCTCCAGCATATACACAAACGCAATCAATTCAGCGATTAATAAATACAGTTCCTTAGGGATTTCGTCACCTAATTCCAGCAGTTGTAGAAATTCACTTAAGTGTGGATCTTGATGGATATGGATCCCTGCCTCTTTGGCGATTGAAATAATTTCTTCGGCAACTAAGTCTTTGCCTTGTGCGGTAATTTTAGGGGCACTTTTACCATCAAAACTTAGTGCAACAGCCTGTGGGCCTTTTTCCGGTTCGTCTTTCATAGTGCTCTCTATTACGCGCGCGTTTTAACTAAATAGTGATCGCCAGGTAGCAAGGTGGCTGGAATTGGGGCCAACTGAGTAGTGAGTTTACCTGGGGTAAAACCAATTTGAGCGATTTTAGCTGTGAGTGCTGAGTTAAACCCTTCTACTTTGGTGAGTAGCATTTGGTTATTGCCTTTAAATTGAATATCGAGCACGTCTGCCTGTTTATGGGCACAGATCAATAATGAGCCTTGGGCTAAGTTAAACTTGAGTTGCAGCTTCCAGCCACCTTTTTTATCCTCGTCTTGATCTTGTTCCGGTTCAAATTTGCCTTCAAATTGCTCATCACGTTGGTTAATGGAATAGGGCAGAGCAAAGTACCATGTCACAGCTTGGTTGGGATCTGTGCTGGCCTGTTGGTACAAGGTAACACTGCTGGCCAATTGCGCCAGTGAGTCTGCGCCGCCCAGTTTATCTAATGCCCCTAACAGGCCAGAGTTAGCACTGAGCTTACTCAAGGTTTGTTGTTGCAATTGCGCGAGATGTGCTTGCAGCTTAGCGCTGATCCCTGAACCTGCTGATTTTGTTTTTACCCCCAATAATAATTGAAATAGCGTGGTTATTGCGCTACCCGAAAACACTGCTGATGGCGACGAAGCAGGCGAGTGACTCAGTGGCGTGTGGGCAAGATTAAGCGCCGCTAAACTGCGCAGTTCACTACTAAGTAATGCCGGATCGGTTAACGCGCTTAATGGGTGCGGACGAATTTGCGGTAAATGCTTAAACAGCTCGGTGGCAAGATTATGAGCAACTTGCTGAGTTAACGCTTGCTTTATTGGCATGGCCCCGGCTTTTGATAATGCCTTGTTCAGTACTTCGATTGGCGCAGGATCTGTATTGGACTTGTTTGCTATAGCGCTGTTAGCGCTGCTTGTTATGGCTTGATGTTGATTTTGCACTTGAGGCTGGAGGCTATTCTTTTGGGTTAATTTAGCCGCTGCCGCGGGATGGGTTGATACCGTTAGTGGCTGCGCGGATTTTGCTGTTGCGGTATTGGGTTGCGTCGATGCGGGTAGTTTTACTGCGCCATTATCGAGCGTGGATTTTGCTGTGGATGTTCCCAGTAATGTCCCCGGCAATGTTGCGGCAAATGCGGCCGGCATTTTTGGTTGCAGATCACTGCCTTTCACCGCATTGCCTGGCGCAGGCAAGGGCGTTGAGCTGAGTTTTTTTAAAAATTGGCTGAGAATTTGCGCCGGTTCATTTTTGGTGATGACAATATTGCTCGCTTGATCTGTGCTTGTGGCTTGAGGCGCTTGAGCGAGTTTGGTTAAATTAACGTTCACTTCTGCGATCACTGGCGTGAGGGTAAGTTGTAGTTGCTGTTGTTGCACCACGACTTTGGCTAAATATTGGCCTGAGTTTAATGCGGTATTGGGGGCTAATGTGATGCTGGCGCCGCCGCTAAAAGTCAATTGGCCTTGCGCTATGACCGCCGTAGGGAGCGGGTAGCCTTGAGGTCTTGCTGCCAATGTTGTTAGCTGCTGTGTCGAGACACCATTTTGTTTGGCTAAATCCTCAAGTGCTGGTGGCAATGCCAACTGAATAGATTGCGCTAACAAAACCAATTGAGTGGTGATCGTTTGGCTTGGCTGTGGAACCGCTGAACCGCTAGACGTCGCTTGCAGGGCTGGGGTGATCGCTTGGTTATTGATGACGGCGGCTTGAGCTTGTGGCAGGGTGACACTTGGCACTGCGCGGGCGATAAGCTTGGCTTGATCGCTTGCAATAACCACTTGCGCCGTTTGGGGTAATAATTTTTGCAGTTCAACATTCTTGTTAACTTGATATGCTTGCTTGTCGATAGTGACCTTGAGAGGAGTGACGTTGAGAGTAGGGCCGTCGAGGGGAGCGACGTTCTGTTTAGAGCTTGCCCTTGTTTGTTGCTCAACCTTGACCGGTATTAATACCGCTGCCAAATTAGACTTAGAGGTTGATGGTGCGGGTGATGTCGACACAAGAGATTGTGCATTTGCCTTTGGTGCTGCAGCATTATGGGATTGGGGTGATTTATTGCCAGGCACAAATGGTTGACGAGCATCTGCAGGTTTATGGGATTGAGGTGATTTATTGCCCGGCACAGATTGTTGACTAGCATCTGCAGGTTTATGGGATTGAGATGATTTATTGCCTAGCACAGATTGTTGACTTGCATCTGCAGGTTTATGGGATTGAGGTGATTTATTGCCCGGCACAGATTGTTGACTAGCATCTGCAGGTTTATGGGATTGGGATGGTTTATTGCCTAGCACAGATTGTTGACGTGCATCTGCAGGTTTAACTGTGGCGGTGTTGCCTGCTTTGGGGATCAGCGCTGTGGGTATTACCATAAGAATCCTATCAAGCAAACATGCTTAGTCATTGAGATCAATCAAGGTACCTGAGAATAATATCAATTTAATTTACAATTTTTTGATTGATATTGTCAAAAGGCACAGTATCCTTAGCGCCTTGTTACCTTCATTGGGGCAATTCATTATGGTGTTATGGCATCAAAGTGAATGATTGCTGGTAACAGAGACTGATTAGCAAGGCAGATTGTTAACTATCAATAAATAACCGTGTGACTCCTTGCCTGCTAAACTATATCGACTTGAACAAAAATTGCTTTAATAAAAAGACAAAAAGAGCAGTTTGTTGAGTAGGACCTTTTGTCATTTTTAAAGAAGAGTTATATGAAATATAAAAGGATATTACTTCTGGTGATTGTTGCTGTGAGCATGCCCGTGTATGCCGAAACTGAAACATCACAAATTGACACATCATCACGACCGGCAGTTGAAATAAAATACAATGATCCTAGCGATCCATTTGAAGCGATTAACCGGACCATGTGGGATTTTAACTATTTGTTTTTAGACAGATATATTACTCGTCCAGTGGCTCATGGTTATAAAAATTATGTCCCTACCCAGGTAAGAACAGGGGTAAATAATTTTGTTTATAATTTAGAAGAGCCCAGTTCGCTGGTGAATAACACCTTACAAGGCAAATGGGCATGGGCTGCCAATGCTGGTGGCCGTTTTACCATTAATACCACGATAGGGTTACTTGGCTTGGTGGATGTGGCTGACATGATGGGGATGCCTCGTAAACAGGACGACTTCAACGAAGTGTTAGGTTATTACGGCACGCCAAATGGTCCTTATTTTATGGCGCCATTTTATGGTCCTATTGTGACAAGAGAAATCGCCTCAGATTGGGTGGATGGTCTATACTTTCCTTTGTCTGAGTTAACGATGTGGCAGTCGGTACTTAAATGGGGTCTAAAGGGCTTGCATGCTCGTACTAAAGCCATTGATCAAGAAAGATTATTAGATAATGCTCTTGATCCTTATGCTTTTGTAAAAGATGCCTATTTACAGCATATTGATTACAAAGTATTTGATGGTGATGTACCATCAAGTCAAGTGGACGATGAGTTACTTGACGAGTATTTAGATGAGCTTGAATAGCTGATCGGGAATAGCTGAGCTGGAATAGTCGATCTAGAATATTTGAGCTGGAATAGTTGAACTGGAATAGCAGAGCGGGTATAGCTGAGCTGGAATAGTCGAGCTAGAATATTTGAGCTGGAATGGTCGAGGTTACAGGCAGCCTCGACAGTATATGTCTGTGAGGTTGTAGTATGGCGCTAACTGATGTCGAGATCCTCTTTGTTGAAGACGACCCGATATTTCGCCATGTCGTTGCTGATTTTTTGCAGGGTCAAGGTGCTCGGGTTCAGCAAGCTCGTGATGGAAACGAAGGGATGGCACTTTTTTCCCATGCCCTTTTTGATATTGTTATTGCAGACTTATGCATGCCTGGCCTTGGTGGTTTGCAGATGCTTAAGCAAATGCAAGACATTAATCCTGCCGTACCCACGATTGTTATTTCTGGTAATGATGTGATGTCGGATGTTGTCGAAGCATTGCGCATTGGCGCCAGTGATTATTTGACGAAACCGATAGCGGATTTATTCATTATTGAACAAGCGATTATTCAGGCGATGATGTCGGCTACTAATCCAATGAATGTTGCTGGGCTATCACACTTACAAGAAATGAATGAGCTATCTTATCAAGAACTGACTGAGAACTTGTCTCTGCTTGAACAAAATTCCCAAGCGGCCAAAAGTGTTCAACAACAATTATTTCCTGCTTCACATATCTATTATCCCAAAGCGGATATCAATTACAGCCTATTTAAAAATGATGATGTTAGTGCTTACTTCATCGATTCGACTATGGTGGGCGAGCATCATTTAGTCATGTATATGGCGCACTTTTCGCCCGAGGATAATAGTGCTGCTTTTGGTTGTGTATTATTGCGCAGTTTTATTAATCAAAAACTGAAACTATTTAGAAATGGCTTAAGTAATACGTTGATAGAACCCGGCAATATGCTGCTGTACCTTAATGAGCGGATGGTGAAATCTGGCTTGCATATTGATACTGATATTATTTATGTATGCATTGATTTGGCTCATTATCGTGTATCGATAGGGCAAGCTGGAAAAGGCTTAAGGTGCTATTTACGTAATGGCAAAGATTTAACCCCCTTAGTCTTAGCCGAATCTGAAGCCTTGGGTAGTCCAATATGGGATAAACCGAGTATGCACAGTCGCACATTATTACTCGATGAACAGATCTGCATTGGCACCCATTTTCATGAGCATAAACAACAATTGCTTGATAATCATTTTACCGGGTTAGTTTACCAAGCGGATATTAAAGCGGGTGGTTTTATGCAGTTGGCTTGTAAGTAATATACCCAAGCCACTTCCACACTGCTAGTGTCGCTACGCTGCTAAGATCCTAGGCCGCTATGCTGCTAAGATCCTAGATCGCTACGCGGCTAGAGCGCTTCGCTTCTAGAGCGTGACTTCGTCACTGCTAAGGACAGCTTCGCTGCTAAGATCCTAGGCCGCTATGCTGCTAAGATCCTAGGCCGCTATGCTGCTAAGATCCTAGATCGCTACGCGGCTAGAGCGCTTCGCTTCTAGAGCGTGACTTCGTCACTGCTAAGGACAGCTTCGCTGCTAAGATCCTAGGCCGCTATGCTGCTAAGATCCTAGATCGCTACGCGGCTAGAGCGGACTTCGTCCTGCTAGTATCGCTTCGCTGCTAGGGACAGCTTCGCTGCTAAGATTGAGCCGCTTCGCGACTAGGCTGGTGATTTTATAGCATCTAGCCGCGCTCTAGGCTTTGAGCTTTTAGATTTTATAGTCTCTAGCCGCGTAGCGTCCTAGCAGCGCAGCGCTCTAGGCTTTGAGCTTTTAGATTTTATAGCCTCTAGCCGCGTAGCGTCCTAGCAGCGAAGCGCTCTAGGCTTTGAGCTTTTAGATTTTATAGTCTCTAGCCGCGTAGCGTCCTAGCAGCGAAGCGCTCTAGGCTCTTGCTAAGATTTTATAGCCTCTAGCCGCGTAGCGTCCTAGCAGCGAAGCGCTCTAGGCTCTTGCTAAGATTTTATAGCCTCTAGCCGCGTAGCGTCCTAGCAGCGAAGCGCTCTAGGCTGTTGCTTTTAAAGCGTTCTAGTTTATCGATAAAAAATCCCCTCACAAGTAAACTTGGAGGGGATTTTTAGTGAGAATAGCTGTTACATCAAAACGGATTAACGTTTAAGCGCTTCGTGTTCTGCTGTTATTGCAATTTCTTCTTCTAAGGCTTGTTCTTCAGTTTCATTTTTGGTTTCTGCACCATGCATCCAATCAACAAGTTTGTCAGACATAAAATACAAAATGACGGCTGATATTACCGCTGTGATGGCAATGCCAGCAAAAATGTCCATCGCGTTTGCTAGCTGCTCTTCCACTTCGCCGCCATGGCCAATTAATGAACCAATAACACCACCAAGTTTATTTGCCGCTGCAATAAAGAGGAACCAAGTACCCATCATTAATGATGCGATACGCAGTGGAGCAAGTTTAGTCACCATAGACAAACCAATAGGGGATAAACATAACTCACCCATGGTATGGAAGAAGTAAGCTCCTACTAACCACCACATGCTTGATTTAGCTGAAGCATCGCCGCCCATTTCTAGCACAGCGCCCATCATGAATAAGAAACCGATACCAAGTAAAACCAAGCCTAAAGCAAATTTGATTGGAGAGTTAGGCTCCTTTTTACCTAGGCGGATCCAAACAGCGGCTATCACTGGAGCAAAAATAACAATGAACATCGCATTGAGTGATTGGAACCAAGTGGTCGGCACTTCCCATGAACCAATCATGCGATCGGTGAAATTGTTAGTGAATAGGTTCATTAAGCCGCCAGCTTGCTCGAAGCCAGCCCAAAATATGATGGTAAATAAACCCATCACCATAATGACTTTAATGCGGTCACGTTCAATTTTTGTTAATGGTTCTTTGCTGAATTCACCTTTAGCTTCATTCTGGAGTTGTTGAACTTTAGCCGCGGGAACCGTGCCAATGTCACCCAAGAGTTTTTGGGCGAAAAAGAATTGGATTATCAGTGCTAAAATCATACCGATACCGGCGCAAATAAAGCCTGCTTGGAAGTTACCATCGTAAGCGGCTACTACAAACCCGACAATAATACCCGACAAGAATGCACCTACGTTGATGCCCATATAGAAAATGGTGAATGCACCGTCGCGGCGATGATCACCAGTAGGGTACAAATCACCCACCATAGTTGAAATGTTTGGCTTAAATAGTCCGTTACCTAAAATAAGTACGCCTAAACCTAGATAAAACATTTGTATATCCATTCCTGGCACCCACGCATGAGGTGTACCCAGAATGAATTGGCCTGCAGCCATTAAAAAACCACCAATGTAAATGGCTTTTCGTTGGCCTAAATAGGTATCTGCTAACCAGCCACCGATAAGCGGCGTAAGAAATACTAAGCCAGTGAATGTTCCGTATAGCGAAATAGCATCAGATTGTGACCAGCCGAGGCCATGACCACCATCAGTTTGTACTCTATCAACAAGATAAAGCACCAAAATGGCGCGCATAGCATAGTAGCTAAAACGTTCCCAAAGTTCAGTTGTAAAGAGTAAGAACAGCCCCTTAGGGTGTCCAAACAATGTACCTTGTGGTTTTGCGTCACTCATTAAGTCTTCCACCTTAAGCTTGTGATTGCCTGTGAGAAAATATCGTCACAGAAAGAATTGTTTACAAGAGTTGTCTATAATTGCCTTTTCAACTAACACCTGAAATATCGGGTATTTAAACGTGATGAAGCAGTGCTGAGCAACTTTATTGTTTATTTTTTATAATAAATAATATCAGTTTGATGCCAAATGCTAACCAAACATCAAAAATCTAACCTTATATACCCTTTTCAAGACGATAAAGTCAATGTTAATGCGGGGAACAGAGAGATTAAGCATGTTAGAAAATGTGTCCACGCAAATCGCTTATTTTTTTTAATGTTGCTTGTTTGTGTCTACTTTGTTGAAAATATTCTTAGGTGTAGCTGATGTTTTTTACCTTGTGTTCAATATCATTATTATGCTTAAGAGGCAGGCTAATGACGTCTTTTCGCATGGATTTGATTATAAGATATCATCTGTTAATTTACCCAGTAAACAGGTAAAATGCGATTTATTAACAAATCTCGATACCATTTCGAAGGGAAAATTATGACTATCGTTCGTGCGATGACATTGATCTTAGGATGTTTTATTTGCACTGCCTATGCTTGGGTTGATACTGATTTTGATGGTGTACCAGATAAAAAAGATGCTTGTAATGAGACGCCTGCTAATAGCGTGGTTATGGCGAATGGTTGTATCGACACAGAATTACTCATTGTTGACGAAGATGATGAAGACAGTGGTGAGTTTGATGATGCTGAATTAGGCGCAACCATCACCAATAATGCCGCGCTGATTGCAGAGCAATGTCGCCAACAACGAGACGTTTCTGTGGCAATAGATTGTTTTGGGTCTATTCTTCAACCTGTGTACTTTGATTTCGATCAATCAGCAGTGTTGTTAACTCAGCGGCCGACGTTGGTTAGAGTGCAACAATATATTGAGCAACATCCTCACGTGGTTGTTCGTTTAGATGGTCATACTGATAATGTTGGCAGTGATGTGGTTAACGAGGCATTGTCGTTAAAACGTGCGGCTACAATTAAAGACTTGCTGGTGAATGATTACCAATTTCAACCAACATCGATTGAGATTATTGGGCGCAGTAACCACAAGCCGATAGCCGATAACACCACGATAGAAGGTCGGCAGCGTAATCGGCGAGTAGAGTTTATTATTGCGGCAGAATAATTTTACTATTTTAAGGGATTTAAATGGAACACTTAGAAGGTTTGGATAATTTAATAGAACAGGCGCCAGAGTTTTTTATGACCTATGGTCTTAAGGCGTTAGCTGCCATTGTTATTTTTATCATCGGTAAATATTTTGCTGGTGTCGCTAAACGGTTGACCATCAAATTACTTAACAACCGTAAAGTGGACCCAACAGTGGTTTCATTTGTTGCCAACTTAGCGTGGACCTTGGTATTTGTATTTACGATTGTCGCCACGCTTGGCCAAGTGGGCGTGCAAACTGCGTCATTGGTTGCGGTTATCGGTGCTGCTGGTTTAGCCGTTGGTTTAGCGTTACAAGGTTCGCTGTCTAATTTTGCCTCTGGGGTGCTGATGGTGATGTTCCGTCCATGCCGCGTGGGTGACTATATTGAAGCGGCCGGTATTGCTGGTGTGGTGGATGAAATTACTATTTTCTCAACCCGTTTACGCTCACCTGACAACAAAATGATTATCGCGCCTAACTCAGCGATTATGAACGGCACAATCACCAACTATTCAGCATTAGAACAGCGCCGTATCGATTTAACGATTGGCGTGTCATATACTGCAGATATCGCTAAAACCAAGCAAGTATTTACCGATATTCTAGATAACAACCAGTTCGTATTAACCGATCCTAGTTACACTATCGGTCTAGCTGAACTTGCTGATAGTTCAATTAACTTCGTGGTTCGTCCATGGGTTAACACGGCTGATTATTGGGCTGCACGTTTTGAACTACTTGAGCAAATCAAAAATGCATTAGATGCCGCAGATATTGAGATCCCATTCCCACAAATGGATTTACATGTTAAAGAAGTTGCAGAAAAATAATTTTTAATAAGTTAATCTTTATGAAAAACCAGCAATTGCTGGTTTTTTTATGCTTAATACTTGCTCAATCTAAGATCTATCTCAACTCTGACATGGCATGTTCATTTAGGTTGCCCAGTATAGTAAAGTGTTATACAGATAATCTCTCCACGCAAAAAGACACCTTAGATTGGGTTGATTTTTGGACGTCAATAGTTATCAATTTAGTTATCAATTTAGTTATCAATTTAGTCTCATTGTTACGGCTTACTGTTTTTAGCGGTTATAACAGTTTGTTTTATAGGCATCTATTTTTATAATCATATATTTTTTTTGAACATATAAAAATATATGATTATAAAAAAACAATCATATTGCATTGTTAAGCAAGGTTTCCAAGAGGATGATAATTAAAGGTAAGATTTATGGTTGTCATTGATTAATCATCTACTGCTGCACCTTTTTCCATCAAATTTCATACTTAGGAGTATCTTAATATGAGTCAAAATATCGCAAGTTTTATTACTCAAACCCTTGAACAAGCAGGCGTAAAACGTATTTGGGGGGTGACTGGCGATTCACTCAACGGAATTAGTGATAGTTTGCGAAAAATGGGCACGATTGAATGGCTAGGAACACGCCATGAAGAAAGTGCTGCTTTTGCCGCAGGTGCAGAAGCACATATTTCAGGAGAGTTGGCCGTTTGTGCGGGGTCTTGTGGTCCAGGTAATCTTCATTTGATTAATGGTTTGTTTGATTGTCATCGCAATAAAGTGCCTGTATTGGCCATTGCAGCTCATATACCTTCATCAGAAATTGGCAGCAATTATTTCCAAGAAACTCATCCACAAGAATTATTTAAAGAATGCAGCGTTTTTTGTGAATTAGTTTCCAGTCCAGAACAAATGCCATATTTACTCGAAACAGCTATGCGTCAGGCTATTTTGCATAATGATGTTAGTGTGCTCGTTCTTCCGGGAGATATCGCGCTTAAGGCGATGCCTGAAACGACCAAACCAAAATGGAATATCCCCAAACCGGCATCTTATATCGCTGATTTAGCTGATATAAAAACACTTGCGACTCACCTTAATCAAAGTGGCAAGGTCACGTTATTGTGTGGTGCTGGCTGTAAAGATGCGCATGATGAAATTGTTGCCTTAGCCGCAAAACTACAAGCTCCCATTGTACATGCCATGCGCGGTAAAGAGTTCCTTGAATATGATAACCCTTACGATGTTGGCATGACGGGGTTTATCGGCTTTTCATCTGGCTACCACGCAATGCAACAAGCCGATACCTTGTTGATGATAGGCACCAGCTTCCCTTATCGAGCTTTCTATCCAGAAAACACCACTATTTTACAAATTGATAATCAGCCTGCGTCACTCGGGCGACATGTGCAGATTGATTTTGGTGTTCTAGGGGATTCCAAAAATACCGTCAGTTCACTACTTGAACTTATTAAGGAGGACCGTTCTAGCGCTCACCTAAAACAGTGTGTTAAAAATTATCAAGCATCTCGAAAAGATCTCGATGTTCTCGCCAATGGTAAAACATCGCATAATTTAATTCATCCACAATACCTAACCCGTCTGCTTGATGAACAAGCAGGTAAAGAGACCATCTTTACCTGTGACGTTGGCACGCCAACAGTTTGGGCTGCCCGTTATTTATCAATGAATGGTCAACGGCGTTTAATTGGATCGTTTAACCATGGGTCAATGGCTAATGCATTGTCACAGGCAATGGGCGCTCAATCACTGGATCGTAATCGTCAGGTGATTGCAATGTGTGGCGATGGTGGATTTTCGATGTTGATGGGAGAGCTACTGTCTCTGAAGCAACTTAACCTACCGATTAAAATAATTGTTTATAACAACCGCTCACTGGGTTTTGTTGCCATGGAGATGAAAGCCAGTGGCTACTTATCAAATGATACTGACTTAGACAATCCAAGTTTTGCAAAAATAGCCGAGGCTTGTGGTCTCAAAGGGATCCATGTTAAGGATCCTGACAAACTATCCGAAGCAATGGCAGAAATGATGGCGCACTCTGGGCCCGTTGTGCTTGAAGTGGATACGGCGAAACAAGAGCTTGCGATGCCACCACAAATTAAGTTTGAACAGGCCAAAGGCTTTAGCGTTTACATGATGAAAGCGCTAATTAATGGTAAAGGTAATGAAATTATTGAACTGAGTAAAACCAATTGGACACGCTAATCTAACCTCTTTCCTATTGGGCTAGGTCATTGAGCCCTTTAGGACAGGATATGAGCGTTAAGCGCTGCACCGTAATATGGCTTGTCTGTACTAAACGAACTAACAATGTCTACACTGTAGTTTAGTGCTTATTAAGCCACTAAACGGGCTTTTAAAGCCCATCGAGAAAATGTTAGCTAGTTATAATTAATATTAAAACTGATTAACTATCTTTATCATAAGAGCACTAAGCCATTAGCTATCATTAGCCATTAGCTGTAATTTGCCATTAGCTATAATTTGCGCAACTTTGGCTCTAGCCATTTTCACTGGTGTCATGCTGACTGAGATCTCTGGTTAGCACCCGGTTCAAACCGTTCATTAGTACTTTAAAAGGAGTTTTCCATGAAGCTATTTTCTACCATTGCAGTGATCACCTTATTATCCTCATCGGTTATGAGTGCACCGAGTGTTGCTGGCGAAAAAACCATGATTACTATGGGAGGGACCCCTGTTGCTTTAGAAGGTAAAATACCGAGTATCAATACGGTTGCCCCCTTGTTTACAGTTGTGGATGAAAAGTTTAATCCAGTCAGTTTGAGTGACTTTAAAGGTAAGACGATACTCATTAGCGCGGTACCTAGCTTAGATACTGGCGTGTGTGCATTACAAACCAAGCGATTTAATAAAGAGTTTACTCAATATGATGCTGATGTGGTTATGTTAACCATTAGCGAAGACTTACCGTTTGCGCAGAAGCGTTTTTGCCAAACAGAGAATGTTAATAAAATTAAAGTGTTATCAGATTCCGTTTGGCGTGATTTTGGTGAGAAATACGGTTTACTGATCAAAGATCGCGGCTTATTGGCGCGCTCTATTTTTATTATTGATGCCCAAGGGATATTGAAGTACCAAGAGTTAGTAACTGAAGTAAGCAAGCATCCAAACTATGATGCGGCTTTAGCAGCATTAACTGCGATATCATCAGCGGCAAAGTAACCTCAGTTTCTGTTGAGTGGTTTTAGGTTTTAGACTTTAGGTTTTAGACTTTAGACTTTAGGTTTTAGGATATGGGTTTTAGGTTTTAACATATGGGATATAGAGTGCAGTATGATTGATTTTCGAAGTGATACGGTTACCCAACCGACAGAAGCAATGCGTTTAGCTATGTCTAGAGCTGAGGTCGGTGATGATGTTTATGGCGATGATCCCACAGTGAATAGTTTGCAAGAACTGGCGGCGGATAAGTTTGGTTTTGATGCGGCCTTGTTTGTGAGCTCAGGCACGCAAGCTAACTTACTCGCCTTAATGTCGCATTGTGAGCGCGGCGATGAGTACCTTTGTGGCCAGCAAGCGCATAACTATAAGTTTGAAGGTGGCGGTGCAGCGGTATTAGGCAGTATTCAACCTCAACCATTGAATAATCAAGCCGATGGCAGCATTTTACTGGCTGACATTGATGGGGCGATTAAACCTGATGATGTCCATTTTGCCCAGACTCGGTTATTGAGTTTAGAAAACACCATTAATGGCAAGGTATTAAGTCAAGAGTATTTAGCCCAAGCGCAAGGCTTGGCATTTAATCGTGGTTTGAAAATTCATTTAGATGGTGCTCGCGTTGCCAATGCCGCTGTGGCCCAGGGGATTGCGATTGCCGATATTACGCAATACTTTGACTCTGTCTCTATTTGCTTATCAAAAGGCCTGTGTGCGCCGATAGGCTCGATTCTATTGGGTGATGAGCGGCTAATAGGTAAAGCAACACGTTGGCGTAAAATGCTCGGTGGCGGCATGCGCCAAGCTGGTATTATCGCCGCGGCAGCTAAGTTAGCCTTAACTGAGCAAGTGGACCGTTTAGCAGATGATCATCATAATGCTAAAACCTTGGCGTTATCATTGTTGGAAATGGCTGAATTTTCTGTTGATATGAGCCAAGTGCAAACCAATATGGTATTTGCCACCTTAGCAGACCATATTGATCCTAAAGCCTTTGCGGCAAAACTGGCTGAAAAGGGCATTAATATTAGCCCTGGTCGTCAATTACGCTTAGTGACCCATAAAGATATTAGCGCCAATGACATCAATTTTTTTGTGAATACGGTTAAGCAGATTATCCGTTAATCATCAAAATGAATCGCTTTAGCAAAGGTCGCCCTCAGTGCGGCCTTTGACTTTTTTTGGTGCGAGGGTGCATCAATTTTGGGCATGTTGACGATATTATTATCGAAAGTTTATTTTATCTATCTGATTTTTAAAGGCTAATAGACTTGGCTTAATCATTGCTGCTTATTTAGAGGCATTTGCCTAACGCTGCAAGATTAATTAATTTGATAAATGAGGTCACCATGAAATATTTCTCACGTCATATCATTACGCCTGCTCATCTTAATAGTAGTCAGAGTTTATGTTGCGGCCAACTATTAAGCTGGGTAAACGAAGAAGCCACTATTTTTGCCCGTTGCCAAATGCACAGCCAATTCCATATCGTGAAAGTGATATCGGAAATAAATTTTATGGCGCCAGCACAAGCGGGCGACATTATTGAGTTTGGATTTGAGTTGCTGAGCCTAGGCCAAAGTTCTGTGACGATACATTGTAAAATACGCAACAAACTCAATCATGCACCGATTGCCTTTGTCGATAAGATGGTGTTTATCAACGTGAATGAATATGGATTACCTGTTGCCCATGGTATGCGTGCTAATGCGGCTTAAAATGCCTAATAGCTTGCTATTATTGTGGTGTGTGGATCGCAAGAGGGACTGTATCGGCTGATGATAACGGCTGGCTTTACGCGTGGGTCGCAAGAGGGAAGAGGTGGTTAAGCTGAACGTTGAAAAAGCAAAAAAATAAGGAGCTATGATAGCTCCTTAAGGTTAACGGGGAATACACTCAGTGTATTATTCGATTTTAGAGATACGTTGTTGATAGTCATCGATTAAATGCTCCATAATTTTATTTGGAGAAGCATCTTGGCAGCAGTTGTCTAAAATGATTTTAAAGGTAACAAGGGCGTGGCCATCGTGCTTAAGGCGACTACTTTGCATGGCAAAATAGGATTCTTCATCATCGGCTTTTCTGACGACAAAATCGTCAAGTTCAAAGGCTTTACTGCCAGAGAGGCTGTGCCATTTGGTAATACGATCAAGTGCAATTTCACAAGATTGGTTAACTTCGATATGGTTGAGCCATGTTGTAGCTGGTTCATTATCTTTATTGTGCGGGCATCGAACGGTGTAATTATATACATGAGTAATCGCTGTCATTGCTTACCTGCCTATTCGCTATCTAAGTGTTTTCATCATAGACCTTATTTTTTATATTGGTCAATCCTTATTTTAATAACTTAGACCTAAGCATCACTTTTTACTAAATTAAAAATAAGCTATTGTCCTAGTTGACTTTTTTACAATAATTGAAACACGGAAAAAAGCTTGCAGTTAACTGCGAGCTTTTTTGTTGGCCTATAATATTTGTCATTATGAGTTAATTAACCTCTGCCAATTTCATGCTGGTTGACATGTTTAGACTAAGTTTAACGTACCAATAACCCGGCAGAGATTATGTGATGCGGGCCAAGTTATATTGAATAAATCACGAAAATAAACTAGTTTTATAACGGATTCGACACGGTTAAGTCTCGGTGGTTTGCTTGACCTTAACCTTGACCTTAACCTTGACCTTAACATTAATGCGCTGCGGCGCAGTACTCAATGTTGATGTCATCTGCCAAACGAGGATCATTGACCTGACGATGAATATTATCGGTCTTGATATAGAGTGGTATCGGGTATAAGCGTAAAAAAAGCATGCTGCTGGTTTGCATCAACTACACTAGACGGGGGATAGCTTGGATGAGACGGAGGTTTGTTAAGGATGAAGAAGGTAAAAATGTAGATGGTTAATCTAAATTTTTTTTTCTCAATGTTAGAAAATGCAGCGCTATTATTGGCGCTCGTTTATGTGTATTCGCTATTCCCTCCGGCCCAAAGAAAGACGAATCCCATTTTATGGCGACTGTGCTTAGGGGTATTGATCGGCTCAATTGGCGTTATCATTATGATGAACCCGCTGGTTCATCAACAAGGCATGCTATTTGATACCAGCTCGGTAGTTATTGGCTTAAGTGGCTTGTTTTTTGGGATGGTTCCAACACTCATCGCCACCGCTATCATGGCACTTTACCGTTATCAATTAGGTGGCGTTGCGATGTGGCTGGGTATTTTGATGCTGAGCAGTAGTGCTGTAGTGGGGATAATCTGGCGTCGGTTCCGTTGGTATGAATGGGATAACATTAGTTATCTTGAGTGTTACTTGTTTGGCTTTATTGTGCATGTCATCTTGTTGCAATGGTTATTTTTATTACCCAATGAACAAGCATTGCAAACCATTGCTGCCGTGTTTGTGCCTATATTGGTGATTTTCCCGTTATTAACCATGATCATCGGTCAGTTACTTGCCAGAATTGTGTTTCGTGATCGCAATAGGTACATAAAATTACAAGAAGATTTTATTTTTAAAAATCAGTTTGATATTGGTAATATTGGTATATCAATCACCTCTAAAGCTAAGTATTGGTTGAAAGCGAACCCTTATTTATGTCGTATGTTGGGTTATACCGAAACAGAGCTAAAGTCGACAACCTGGCAAGCGTTAACCCATCCTGATGATTTGAATAAAGATTTACTATTATACGATAAAATGGTCGCAGGCAAACTTAAAGAGTACGAAATTGATAAGCGTTTTATTGCTAAAGATGGGGCCATTATATATACCCATATGACAGTGGCATGTCGGCGTCATGCCCAAGATAATACCTTTTTAGTCATTGCTGGCTTTTTAGATATCACCCAACTAAAACAAGCCGAGCAGGCATTATTACAAAGTAAAGAGCAACTTGCCCTCGTCCTCGATAGTAGTGAGTTGGGCGTGTGGGATTGGGATGTGACGAGGGAGTGTATTCATACCAATCGCTACAGTGCTGATATTTTAGGGTGTTCAATGGACGAGCTTAATCAACACCCAAACATGTGGACCGATGCGATACGCCTAAGGGATAAATTTAAGGTGCTTCGCAGTATCAGTGATATTAAAAAGGGCCGCTGCGTTAGCCAACGCCTCGAATATCAATTGACTGATTTACACGGCGGCCGTCGGTGGATTTTGCAAACGGGCAAAGTGGTTGAGGTTAATGACAAAGGTAAACCGCTTCGAGTGTGTGGGACTCATAGTGACATTACTGATATCAAACAAGCTGAAGACTCGCTCAATATTGCCACTTCGGTATATCAAAACTCCAGCGAAGCCATGACCGTGTTTACGGCGAACGGAATTGTTATTGATTCAAATCCTGCTTTTTCATTTATTACCGGATTCAGTCAAGCAGATATACAAGGGCAGCATTTAAGAATGTTGAAATCCGAACTTCAACCAAAAAGTTTTTATAAGCAGTTAGGTAAACAGCTTAGACTGCAGGGGCATTGGCACGGTGAAGTGTGGATGCAGCATAAAAATGGCCAAAATTATCTCATTTTATTAACCATTAATTCGATAAAACAAACCAAATCACAGTCAGCCCGATTTGTGGCGTTATTTTCCGATATCACTGAGAAAAAGCAGACTGAGGAATTGATATGGCGACAGGCAAATTATGATGCGCTTACCGGGCTACCCAATCGTAGGATGTTATTAACCTTTTTAAATAAAGAGGTATTGCTATATGACCGACAGCATAATCATTTTGCGTTGATGTTTTTGGATTTAGATTATTTTAAAGAGATCAACGACACCCTCGGGCATGATATGGGTGACGTGTTATTGCTAGAAACGGCTAAACGCATCAAACAATGCATTCGCGAGACCGATGTTGTTGCCCGCCTTGGCGGCGATGAATTTACCATAGTATTGACCAATCTTGAGGTGAATCATGGTGTCGATCGCGTGGCCCAGCAAATACTTCAGCGCCTTGCAGAACCTTACATTTTAGGTGAACAAACGGCTTACATTAGTGGCAGCCTTGGTATTACCTTATTTCCTGATGATGCCAAAACAACGGAATCATTATTAAAAAATGCTGATCAAGCCATGTATTCGGCAAAAAATAATGGTCGTAACCGGTTTAATTATTTTACCCCTGCGATGCAAGATAATGCCCAAAAAAGGACGATGTTAACTAAAGAACTCAAACTGGCGATTATTGACCACCAATTTGAATTGTACTATCAGCCTATTGTGGATCTTAATAATGAGCAAGTTGTCAGAGTTGAAGCCTTAATTCGTTGGAAGCATCCGACCATGGGTTTCATTTCTCCGACTGATTTTATCCCTATTGCAGAAGAGACTGGGATGATTATTGATATTGGCAATTGGGCGTTTTCCCAAGCGTGTGCTCAAGTCGCTAAATGGAAGGCACAATTTCACTGCGATATTCAAATTAGTATTAATCAGTCGCTGGTACAGTTTCGAGATGAAAAAACTGGGGTGGAGGATTGGCTGGCGCAATTGTCGTCATTCGCCTTGTCAGCGAATCATATTTGTATTGAAATTACTGAGAGTTTATTACTCGACACGGATCCAAATGTAGAAGCTAAATTATTGGCTTATCGTGATGCGGGGATCCAACTATCGCTCGACAATTTTGGAACCGGTTATTCATCGCTTGCTTATTTAAAGAAATTCAGTATTAATTTCCTTAAAATTGATCGGTGTTTTGTGAGTCATCTTACCGCCGACAGTAATGACTTGTGTTTGTGTGAAGCGATTATTGTGATGGCGCATAAATTAGGCATAAAAGTCATTGCTGAAGGTATTGAAACCGAGACACAACGCAGCTTATTGGAATTTGCCGGTTGTGATTATGGCCAAGGATATTTATTTTCATCTGCCTTGAGCTGTGATGATTTTGAGCGACAATATTTAGTGAAACGGCCGATATTGCGAGCGGCCACATTGTCAGTCACACATTAAGGTCTGTTGATCTTTGCCGGTTAAATTTTGTTCGAGATAAAAGTGTTTTGATCGAGGCGAGTGGATTGCTGCCTAGTAATCTAAGCAACACTCGCTTATAAAAGACTCGCTCAACAAAGAGTAATACGCTTTTAGCTGAACCCTTCGGGCAGCATTTGTTGGTCATTTCTACAGCGTTATCGGCTTTTTATGTAGAATAACTACACCACAAAGCCTCTGCCTTGTAGCTCATGTTTAAGTAATGACCAACAATTAGCTGCAAAAACAACCTTGAAAGATCAACAGCCCCTAATCTGATCGTCGAAGATAAGATTAACAGCCCCTAATCTAATCGTCGAAGATAAGCGCTGCAACATCAACTCCGTTCGGTATACAATAGCCACCTATTTCATTTTTTATTGAGTCTGTTATGTCATTTTCGTCGCTAGGGTTACCGCCATTATTATTAGATGCGGTTAATCAATCTGGGTATCAAACGGCTACTCCTGTCCAACAAGCGGTGATCCCACTAGCGCTAGATGGCCGAGATGTGTTGGCCAGTGCCGAAACGGGCACAGGTAAAACGGCTGCCTTTGCTTTACCTTTACTGAGCCATTTAATGCAGCAACAAGCCGATGAGTTATCATCATCAAATCGTTTACGTGCCTTGATCATGACGCCAACCCGCGAGTTAGCGATGCAGATTGAGCAAAACCTCATCAAATACAGCCAATTTACTAGTATATCCAGTCTTGCCGTTTATGGTGGCGCCAGTATTAATCCTCAACGTAAGGCATTAGAGCAAGGTGTGGATGTGCTGGTGGCCACGCCGGGACGCTTGTTCGACATTATTGGTCAACATGAACTGGATTTGTCATTTGTTACCCATCTGGTGATTGATGAGGCCGATCGTATGCTTGACCTTGGTTTTGTTAAAGACATTGAAAAAGTGAAACGCTTAATTGCCAGACAACATCAAACCATGATGTTTTCAGCGACCTATTCTGAACTCGTTAAAATGCTTGCGGCTAAGATGCTAAACGATCCCGAATACGTGCATGTTGAAACCCAAACCACGGCGGCGAATGTTGCCCAGCAAGTGTATAAAGTGGACACCCGTCGTAAAGCTGAGTTGCTATCAGAATTGATAGGTAAACATAATTGGCAGCAAGTGATGGTGTTTACCAGCCGTAAAGAAACGGCAGATCACTTATACCGTGAGTTAACCTTAGACGGCATTAAGTCAGCGGTATTTCACGGTGATAAAAGCCAAGGGGCACGAAACCGGGCATTAGAAGAATTTAAAACCGGGCAGTTACGCGTACTGATCGCCACCGATTTGGCCGCCAGAGGGCTTGATATCCAAGCCCTGCCAAGGGTGATTAATTTTGAATTGCCCGAAGAGTGCGAAGATTATGTTCATCGTATTGGACGCACAGGCCGTGCCGGATTGGGTGGTGAAGCGATTTCACTGGTAAGCCCTCAAGAGTGGGAACTGCTTGGTGCGATTGAGCAACTGATTGAACAATCATTACCGGCATTGGTGCCGACAGGGTATGAAGAAGGGGCGCCATTACCCGCTCGCTATCGAGATGTTGCGCCTGAAAAAACCAAAAAAGTAATTAAGCACAAACGTGGCAAGCCGGCGCAAGCCGATGCAAAACCGACCCGAAAGGGCAAATACGCTAAAGCCAAAAAATGATCACCAAACCGATTAACACCAATATTATTACTGGCTTTTTGGGTGTGGGCAAAACCACGCTTATTGGCCAACTCTTAGCTCACAAGCCTAAAAATGAAGTGTGGGCTGTGTTGGTTAATGAGTTTGGTGAAATAGGCATAGATGGCGGGTTGCTCAATGCGACCGTCGCTGGCAATGATATGCCGACTCGCGGATCGGGGGCGAGTTCAACAAGAAAGCCGAGTGTGGTCATAAAAGAAGTGCTCGGCGGTTGCCTATGTTGTGTTTCTGGTTTACCCACGCAAGTGGCGATAAATCAGCTTATTCAACAGACTAAACCTGATAGGTTATTGATTGAACCCACTGGACTTGGGCATCCTGCCGAAATCGCTAAGTTATTAACCTCTGAGTATTATCAGCATGTTATTACCTTGCAAAGCAGTCTATGCCTAGTTGATGCTCGTAAAGTCAGCGATCCTCGCTATCAAGATCATGAGACGTTTACTCAGCAATTACGCATGGCTGATGTCTTGCTGGCCAATAAAGCACAATATTATACTGCAACCGATCATCTGCAATTACAGCAGTTTCTCAGCCAATTACACTTGCAACACACACCGCTTATCACGGTCGATGATCACTTTACGGATGTGGAGCTGATCCAGCAGATATTAATTCACTTAAATGCAGCCACAAAATCTCAAGCTGTACTGACGCCGCAACGATTATTGGCTAGACCATCACTTTCCGATAACTGGCTGTCTAATGAACAGCCACTGAGTGATATTGATACCGCTGAATTTCCACCTACTGGGTTTATTCACCAAACTAACCAAGGTGAGGGCCATTTCAGCAATGGTTGGCTATTTTCAGCAGCGCATTGTTTTCGCTTTGAGCCATTTATGGCGTGGGTAGACACGATTAAAACCAGTCAGGTGCTAAGGTTAAAAGCCATAGTGATCACTCGTGATGGGGTGTTGGGTGTAAATATGGTGGATGATAAGTTAACGCTGGATGAACTGGATGATGCCCTAGACTCACGGGTTGAAATTATTAGTGATATACCACTTGAGCATGAGCGGTTGCAGCAAGAGTTACTGGCGTGTTTATTGGACCAGTTTTGATAGGACAGACAACTCGATTGAGTAGGATAATTCGTTTTGAGTACGTTAATTAATCTTGTGTTCGGCAATGAGGGTTAAGTCTGGAAACAAAAAGTAAGGGCATTGATATGATATCAATGCCCTTATTGTATAAGCTATTTACTGTGATTGTCCGTTAGTTTAACGAGTACATTCTTCGAGTAAATAGGCTAAATGGCGGTAAGAAATACCACTGTGTTGAGTTAAGCCCACTTCACACGTTCGGTTAGCGTAATAACCTTCTTTGGTTTCTAGCGGAATGAGCTTTTTAATGTTGCGCAAAGCGCTGGCGTTAATTTCAGGCTTGTACAAGCCTTTTTCACCAGAATAACCACAGCAAGTAATGCCTTCAGGTAATACAACATTATGAGTACATGCATCTGCAATGGCTTGCAGTTTAGGCTCGAGCTTCATCTTACGAGCGCTACAACCTTGATGCAGGGTTATGTTGGCTTTCTTAGTAATGGTCATGCTGGGTAATAATTCGTCATGCATAAACTCAACTAAATCGAGAATCTTCACTTTTGGGTTACCCGTTAGTGTGCGATAAGTACAAGACAGTGCATCAACTACTACTGGCACTTTGCCATTTTCAGACAGTTTACTTAGCGTTTCAATCAGTTCATCGCGCTTAGCGTTGGCATTTTTAAAATCACCTTTTGACTCCCACATCTGCCCACAGCATAAACTACGGGTATTTTCTGGAATAATGACATTGTAGCCAGCACGCTCAAGTAAGGTGATAACCACTTCTGGTAATGTGCGGTTGTCAGGATCTTTCGGCGTAGGGCCAAAGGTTCTGCCACCACAAGCAGGGAAGTATAAAACCGTTGGTTGACCTTGTTTAGGCGCTGAAGGCTTAGTTACTTTTCCGCCTTTAGCAAAGTCAGGGTTCCAATAGGGTACTTCTTTTGAAATAAGACGGCCGGCTTTCATTATCGAATTGGTAATGCCATCACCTGTTACTTTATGCACAATGTTTAAAATATCAAAGCCTGTGCTGATCACTTGGTTAACCGCACCATAATGCTTAGCTTGGAAGTCGAGTACTTTTTGTTCTGTGGTGGTGATGTACGGTGTACGTAATTTACGAGTCAACTCGCCCATGCTGTTATCAACCGGGCAGGCAATGGTACACAACTGACACGCTGCACAGGTGTCAATAACATCATATTTGGAGCTAGCACGCATTTCTGCTGCGGCTTGTTTGTCACCAGATTGTTCTAAACGTTCTATTTCACGAAGTACCGCAATACGTTGGCGTGGCGAGAAGTTCAGTGCCGATGTAGGGCAGGTTTTTTCACAAAATCCACACTCAATACATTTATCAATAAAGTCATCAACGACTGGACAAGGCTTAATGTTTTTAACGTGTACTAGCTTGTCATCATTGAGGATAACCCCAGGGTTTAATAAACCGCTTGGGTCGAATACCTGTTTAATTTGCTTCATCAAAGTGTAAGCGTCGCTGCCCCATTCCATTTCTACAAAGGGGGCGACAGCTCGGCCAGTACCATGTTCGGCTTTCATCGAACCGTCGTACTTGTGGATCACCATGTCTGCGACATCTTGCATAAAGCCTTGGAAACGATTGATATCGTCTTGTGAGGCAAATGTCGGAGTGATAATAAAGTGGAAGTTACCCGCTAATGCATGGCCATAAATCACCCCTTCTGGGTAACCGTGTTTATGGAATAGCGCGGTTAAATCCGCAGCCGCACTGGCTAAGTGCTCTATTTCGAATGCAACGTCTTCAATAATGACCGATGTGCCTTTTGGTCTCGCGCCCCCAATAATAGGGAACAGACCAGAACGCATTGCCCAATATTGTCCAAATACCGCCGGATCATTACTGAACTCAGTTGGGCGTTCGGTGTCAATATGGGCGATTTTTTTAATCACATCTTGAGTGTATTGTTCTAAGGTCTCTGGATCGTTAGCACGAGACTCAATAAGTAAAATGGCTGAGCCTTCGGGTAAACCACTGAGCCATTCAGGCATGCCAGCTTTACCGGTAACGGATTTTATTGATGCCCAGTCGAGCAATTCTGCTGCGGCTACACTATCGCCTTTAATCAGCGGTATTGCGCTTGCGGCATCTTCCATATTGAAGAACACCACCATAGCAGAAGCTTTAAACTTGGCCTCTTCAACCGTGTGATAAGTCACTTCATTAACAAAAGCGAGCGTGCCTTCTGAACCGACAATTAAGTGATTAATCAGCTCAAAGGGATCACTAAAGTCTACGAGGGCATTAATACTGTAACCCGTGGTGTTCTTAATTGAGAACTTTTTACGGATCCGGGCTGACAAGGTTGGATTCTGTTGAGTTAATTGCGCTAGATCGGTTAATGCGTCAATTAACGTAGCATGTGACTGGCTAAACGCAGCTTTAGATTGTGGGCAACCCGTGTCGAGTTCAGTCCCATCGGCAAGTATTAATTTAGCCGACTTAATGGTTTGATAACTGTTTTGCGCCGTACCACAACACATGCCAGAGGCATTATTAGCCACCATACCTGCAATTTGCGCCGAGGCTAATGTGGCTGGATCGGGACCAATCTTTTTATTGAAGGGTTTTAACGCCATATTCGCGTCTGAACCAATCACTGCAGCCCCAAGGGTAATTGAGGTTCTATCTTCACTGATATCAATGTTTCTAAAACCATCATGACCCAGAATAAGTAAAATACCATCGCCAATGGCTTGGCCAGATAAACTGGTGCCTGCTGCGCGAAAGGTGACGGGCACATTATGTGCTCTGGCGATATTAAGGGTTATTTTAACTTGCTCTGCAGTGTCAGCGTGTACCACAATTTCAGGTACGATACGAAAGTAACTCGCATCGGTTGACCATGCGAAGCGGCGAACAGGATCATTAGATACGGCGTGACTGCCCAGTAGAGATGTTAATGAATCCATCACTACTTGATAATTAATAGTCATAAAATGCTCACTTAAAACTTGAGTGAACAGCAGGAATTGAGTGCCTGCTGTTCTATTTGTCAATTAATGGCGGTTTAAAATCCACCCCAGAAAAATGCAATTGTACCTGCCACTAAGGCATAGCCAAGTGCGATAGGCATTGTTTTACGAATAATTTCAGATTCACGTCCTGCCATACCCACAACGGTTGCAGCAGCAACAACATTCATCACACAGATCATGTTGCCCGCATTAGCACCAATACCTTGCAAGGCAAGTGCGATGGCGTGCTTCATACCGATATTCTCAGCAACTGAATATTGCAGGCCGGAGAACATCATGTTTGAGAACGTAGCTGAACCTGACAAGAAGGCACCAAAGATACCGACAATAGGTGAAACCCAAGCCCAAACTGAGCCCATGCTACTGCCGAGTAGGTCAGCTAACGCTACTGGCATTGAAGCAAGACCTGCTCCATTTTCACCTGAATTTAAGAATATTTTCACCATAGGTACCGATGCACCTAGTGAAATAATGGTCGGAAGCATTGATTTACACGACATGGTAATTGATTGCTTCATGGCTGTAGGTTTCATTTTGAATAAGACAAAACCGAACAAACACACAACAACAAAGAAAATACCAGGTGCATAAAATGTCGCAAAACCCGCTTTAAGTTCTGTGCCCAATAAACCAGTCCAGCTAAGATTAAAGCTAAGTAACCAACTCTTAAATGGGGCAATAACACGAGACAAGACTAACAACGCCGCCATAATGATGTATGGAGACCAAGCGGCAATTTGTGAAAATTTTACCGGTGTTTGGTTAAGCGCCATGTCTTCATCGGATTTATTATCATTTTCACTGAAGTCATGCCAAGGTGTTGATGGCAATAACCAGCCTTTTTTCGCGACAGGAATAACTAACGCCATACCGATTAGCGCACCAACAACTGAAGGGAACTCAGGGCCCGCAATATAGTTAATTAACCATGCAGGTACGGTAAAGGCAAAGCCAGAAAATAAGGCAAATTTCCAAATTTGTAAACCTTCCATGATGGATTTATTACGACCAAAGAAGCCTGTTAATACGCAAACCATGACTAGCGGAATGAGTGAACCAGTAATTAAGTCAATGGTGATCATGTGTTGAGCAATATACTGCGCATAACCTGCAAAGGTGCCACCATGTTCAGCAATTTGACTCGCCGCCATGTTAACGCCACCCTCAGTTAATCCTTGATCCATACCGAATAATACCGGTAAGCCAATCGCCCCAAACGATACGGCCGTAGAATCTCCGATCAATGCCACTACTGCAGCACCAATGGCAGGTACCCCGAGTAATACCAATAATGGAGCACCAATTGCAGCCGGAGTACCAAAGCCAGCTGAGCCTTCAATAAACGAGCCAAATAACCAACAAATAATGATCACCTGAACACGGGAATCGGCGCTGATGTTGGTAAAACCTGAGCGGATAGTATCCATGGCACCAGAATATTTAAGGGTATTTAATAAAAATACGGCCCCAAAAATAATGGTCAGCGGTGTTAATGCAGCGAGAAGTCCTTCGACCACAGATGCCGCAAGAATATGCGTATCCATTTGCCAAATAAACATTGCCGCTAGGCCGGTAACAACCATTGATATTGGCATGGCCTTAGATGCGGGTAAGCGCATCAGAACCAAAAATATCATTACGCTGATAATGGGCGTTAAGCTTGCAAGTAACTGTAATATTGTCATGCATACCTCTGTTCGTGATAAGGGGGTATTAAGTTATTATTTGTTAGCAAGTCGCTAACTGGTTCGTAATAGACGTTATTTAAGTGTTACAAGTGTTGATCGAGATCATCTAACATACGAGGAAGTGTAACAGTCGGTAAAATTGAGAGGTTCATCGGGTACAGGGATTTGAATACGTGTTTGAGATCACGTTTTGTGGGGCGTAAAAATCCATATAAGGTAAAACCACGTGAGTTATCGAGTGATTTCACCTTATAATTAATTAGGTTCGGGTAATGTGAGGGGGCTCACGTGAAAGGCGTTAGTGCTGTGACAGGGGTCAAAGTGTTAGAAAAGTTTACTTCCCCAGCCTAATTTGTTGCGCAGCACGTGAAAGTAATTATGCCCTTTAGGGTGAATGAGTCTCAGACGCTCAGTCGAGCGGCGAATAAAGATTTCATCGCCCGGCAATACCGCTAAATGGACGTGTCCATCACAACTGACTTCAAGATTTTCGCCATTATCAGGCGAGACCACCAACTTAATTGTACTGCATGCGTCGACGACAATGGGCCTACAAGATAAGGTGTGAGGGAACATGGGCACCAAAATAAGGGCTTGCAGATTAGGCGTTAAAATTGAACCACCAGCAGATAATGCATAGGCTGTTGAACCTGTGGGCGTGGAGACGATCATCCCATCAGCCCGCTGGCTATACATAAATTGTTCATCAATATAAACTTCAAATTGGATCATATGCGCAATTTTGCCTGGATGAAGCACGGCTTCATTCACTGCAGTATTACTCGAGGTGATTTTCCCGTGGCGGTGGACTTCGGCTTCCACTAAAAAACGGTGTTCAGTTTCAAACTCACCGCTCAAGACTTTAGACAAGGCTTCTTCAAAGTTATCGGGAGCTAAATCGGTTAAAAAACCTAAATTACCTCGGTTTACACCAATAACGGCAACATTGAAACGAGCCAATACTCGTGCGACCCCCAGCATATTGCCATCACCACCAACCACAATCGCTAAATCGCAATACTTACCCATTTCAAGTAAGTCCATTGAGTCAACATCAGGCTCTAATTCTGCAGCGAGTTGTTCTTCAACGATGACCTTAAACCCTTGCATGTTTAACCAATAATGTAATCGGGTTAACGTGAGGTTAGTCCCTTGATGATGTGGTTTACCGAAGAGTCCGATTGTCTGGAACATTTTAGTCATATTCGGGTTTGTTATGCCTTTAGGCCTTGAAACATTAGAATTGATCCCCATAATATACTCAAACTAATTAGAAGTGTGAGATTTGCTGTTAATTTATCAGTAAGGACCACTTTATTTATTGTCTTAGAATACGAAATATCGCATTTTTTAGCTGGAGTGAAAATGAGCAACGAATCGAACAACACATCGAAAGATCAACTGGAAGACGCGGTAACTCCTGAAGTCGTTGCCGGTGAAGCAAGTTTGATGGATGAATTAACCCAAGCAACTTTTCGCATTGAAGAATTAGAGCAGCGACTCGCTGAATCAGAAACTGCGTTAGCAGAACGCAAAGATGTTGAAGTCCGTGCCGCTGCTGACACGCAGAATATTCGTACCCGTGCGGCCAAAGAGGTCGAGCAAGCTCGTAAGTTTGCCTTAGAAAAGTTTGCTAATGAGCTCTTGCCAGTAATCGATAATTTGGAACGTGCATTACAGGGTGAAAATCCTGAAAATGAAGTGACCAAAGCAATTTATGAAGGTGTTGAACTGACCATGAAAGGCTTTTTGACCTCGGTTGAGAAGTTTGGTGTAAGCCAACTTAACCCACAAGGTCAAGCATTTAACCCTGATCATCATCAAGCTATTGGTATGCAGCCAAGTGATGAATTCCCTGCCAATACTGTGATGATGGTGATGCAGAAAGGTTATCTATTGAATGATCGCTTATTACGTCCTGCTATGGTGATGGTATCCCAAGGCGGCGCAAGTATAGACGATATCGCTTAAGGATTGGATGACTTACGCCTGAGGCTAATATGAGTTTCGAGTATGAGTTGAGTTGCTAACGTTAGCCTCTAATCTTGGTTGTTAGCGTTATTAATTTGTCGCTCAAGCATATTGGCAGGTGATAGACACAAAAAAAGGACTGAATTTTCAGTCCTTTTTTATTGGCATTAACTTAGAATTAAGCCATAAAGTCTTGGATTTGCGCTAAAATACCTGCAGCATCAAGTTGCAGATCAGCGATAATTTCATCTGGTGCACCGTGTTGAATAAACTCATCAGGCAAGCCAATCTGTAATACCTGCTTCACAATACGCATTTTGTGTAATGCTTCAATTACCCCAGAGCCAGCGCCGCCCATAACGGCATTCTCTTCAACGGTGACAATCACATCATGGCTATTGGCCAGTTGTGCAAGCAAGCTTAAATCAAGTGGCTTAACAAAGCGCATATCGGCCACAGTCGCATCAAGTTTGTCTGCCGCATCGGTTACCGCGGCAAGTGTGGTACCAAAGTTAACAATTGCAATGCGTTGACCTTGGCGTTTAAGTATCCCTTTACCGATAGGTACAGGCGTCATTTCTTCGACTTGCATTTCACCGGTTGCAAAGCCTCTAGGATAACGAACCGCAGTCGGGCCGTCTTGGTAGCAGTAGCCGGTATATAACATTTGGCGACATTCGTTTTCATCCGAAGGCGCCATAATGATCATATTGGGAATACAGCGCAAAAAGCTGAGATCAAATGCACCTTGATGGGTTGGACCATCAGCGCCGACAATGCCACCGCGGTCAATGGCAAACAGGACGGGTAAACGTTGCAAAGCCACGTCGTGGATCAGTTGATCGTATCCACGCTGTAAAAAGGTCGAATAAATGGCGACCACAGGCTTTAATCCTTCACAGGCAAAGCCTGCTGATAAGGTGACGGCATGCTGTTCGGCAATGGCGGCATCGAAATACTGTTTTGGGAAACGTTGGGAAAATTCAACCATTCCAGAACCTTCACGCATAGCGGGTGTAATGGCGACTAACTTGTCATCTTTTTCTGCCATGTCGCATAACCATTTACCGAACACTTGTGAAAAAGTGGGTGATCCCGGTTTAATTGTGGGCTTTTTAAATTGGCTTGGATCGAATTTAGGCACCGCGTGCCAGCCAATAGGATCTTTTTCTGCAGGTTCATAACCACGACCTTTTTTGGTCATGATATGCAACATTTGCGGGCCTTTGAGGTTGCGCATATTGCGCAGAGTTTCAACGAGCGAATCGACATCGTGTCCATCGATGGGGCCAATATAATTAAAGCCCAGCTCTTCAAATAGTGTTGCTGGCACCACCATGCCTTTGAGGTGTTCTTCGGTGCGCCTAGCCATTTCTTTAATGGCCGGCATGCCTTGGAGCACTTTTTTGCTGCTTTCGCGCAGGGTGGTATAAAAACGACCTGACATTAGCTGCGCAAGATGATTATTGAGTGCGCCAACATTTTCAGAAATCGACATTTCATTGTCATTTAGCACCACAAGCATATCATTGTGTAAATCGCCAGCATGATTCATGGCTTCAAATACCATACCGCCTGTCATGGCGCCATCACCAATAACGGCCACGACTTTACGGCCAAGCGCTTCTTTTCCTGCGGCTATCGCCATTCCTAAAGCGGCACTCACCGACGTGCCTGAGTGACCCACACTGAAGGTATCGTAGGGGCTTTCTTCTCGCCAAGGGAAAGGATGTAAGCCATTCTTTTGGCGAATGGTGTGCATCTGCTCGCGGCGATCGGTGAGGATTTTGTGCGGATAAGCTTGATGACCCACATCCCACACTAGGCGATCAAAGGGAGTGTTATAGACATAATGAAGTGCCACAGTTAATTCTACTGTGCCTAAGCCAGACGCAAAATGTCCGCTGGAAATACCAACGGATTGAAGCAAGAATTGTCTAAGTTCATCAGACACTTGTGGAAGTAACCCTTGAGGCAACTTCCTTAAGTCTTCTGGTGTATTAGCTTTCGCTAGTACTGGAAATTGAGAAGTATCGAAGCTCATAGCAAGATTTTTTGACTCTTTATTATAATCTTCGCTCAATAATATAGCGGGCGAAGTCTGCAATTAGCTGGCTATTGTAGGGTAATTTAGTCAGCGCTGATAGTGCATCTTGTATTAGTTGTTCTGCACAGGCCTTTGCACCATCAAGACCTAATAGTTTCGGGAAGGTGCTTTTATTGGATTGCTGATCGCTGCCTTGAGGTTTCCCCAGCTCTTCGGTGCTGGCAATGATATCTAAAATATCGTCTTGTACCTGAAATGCTAATCCAAGAGTGTGGGCATATTTCATCATCAGTTGATAATGCTCATCGGGGAGATCTGCAGCGATTAAGGCCAGTTCAACGGCACAACTGATCAAGGCGCCGGTTTTTTTATTATGTAATTCGGTTAATCTTTCTAACTCTATTTTGTGATCCGTTGCACTTAGATCAATCGCTTGTCCACCGCACATGCCTTGATATCCCGACGCGGTTGCTAGCGTCCTGGCCATGGCTAACTGTTGCTTGGGATGTAAATCGTCACAGGGTGCCGTGATAATTTCAAAGGCCAATGCTTGCAGCGCATCACCGGCAAGAATGGCGCTGGCTTCATTAAATGCAATATGAACGGTCGGTTGACCACGACGAAGTGCGTCATTATCCATGGCCGGTAAGTCATCGTGTATTAATGAGTAAGCATGAATACATTCAATGGCTGCGGCGGCTTGATCAAGGGTGTTGATATTGACGCCAAGCATGTCACCGACACTGTAGACCAAAAAGGGTCTAATGCGTTTTCCGCCCAATAATGCGCCATGAAGCATGGCCGCTTTTAAGTCTGGTGCGGCATCATCAAGCTGAGTTAAATGTTGGTTAAGAATACCATTAACGCGTGTTTGGTATGTTGTTATTGTTTTTGCTAACACGTATCAATACCTACTTTGCAATACACTATGTTGACGATTATTCACTTTCTACAGTGAACGGTGATAATTCAGCATCAGCTTCATTTAATAAGATAGAGACTTTCTGTTGTGCTTGTTCAAGTTTAGCTTGGCTTTGACGGACTAATTTAATGCCTCGCTCAAATTGTTTTAGGGCATCATCTAGTGACACTTCACCTTGCTCTAAATGAGCCACTATGGTTTCAAGTTCAGTTAATGATTGTTCAAAACTGAGATTTTCTGGTTTTTTAGCCACGGTTAATATTCCTTTCGTTTAGCGTGTGACAAGGTATATCAGCCCAGCGTGTTGGTCAAATACAGTCGCTTTTTCTTTGCTCAATAACACGCTTTGTTATTGAATTTTGTTTAGAATGTGCAAAAAGGCTAAACTTGCGCCAAATTTGTCCGATAAGAAGTTAAGATTTGAAATGGATAGCGCAAAAAAGTATCGAAAATTTTGCTGTCATAGATAACCAAGAACAAGATGACTGGTACAAAATGATGTCGAGTTATTCAAGTTACATACTGGGCGCTGTCAGTACGATAAAGTAGCAAAAAAACAGCGCGATGACTGTGATTGAGGAGAGGTTGTGGATTTAGCTACCCTAATAGGTATTATTGGTGCATTTGCATTTATTATTGGTGCGATGGTCACCAGTGGCGGCATCGGATTATTTATCAATGTCCCATCAATTTTGATTGTTGTGATGGGCTCGTTATTTGTGGTGATGATGAAATTTAACCTAAAGCAGTTCTTAGGTTCGATTAAGATTGGTATGAAAGCTTTCATGTTTAAGTTAGACACACCTGAAGCGTTGATCGAACAGTCTGTCACTATGGCCGATGCGGCCCGAAAGGGGGGCTTTTTAGCATTAGAAGAAGCGGTCATTACCAACAGTTTTATGCAAAAAGCCATCGATATGTTAGTTGATGGTCATGATGGGGATGTGGTACGTAACGCACTGGAAAAAGACATCGCCTTAACTGAAGATCGCCACAAAACCGGCATTAGTATTTTTAAAGCCATGGGCGATGTCGCCCCGGCAATGGGAATGATTGGTACTTTGGTTGGTTTGGTGGCGATGCTCTCTAACATGGATGACCCCAAATCCATTGGGCCAGCCATGGCGGTTGCATTGTTAACCACGCTTTATGGTGCTGTGATTGCCAACATGGTCGCCATCCCGATGGCTGACAAGTTATCATTGCGGATGAATGAAGAGTTGCTTAATCGTAATTTAATTATGGATGCCGTATTAGCGATTCAAGATGGGCAAAACCCTCGGGTTATTGAAGGCTTTTTGAAGAATTACTTGGCTGAAAAATTCCGTGAAATTGATACAACGGATGGAGAGTAACTCATGGCTAAGGCCAAGTGTGATTGTCCACCCGCTGGCGCCCCAATGTGGCTTGCTACCTATGCTGACTTGATGTCACTCTTGATGTGTTTCTTCGTATTATTATTAGCTTTTTCTGAAATGGACGTGATGAAGTTTAAACAAATCGCGGGTTCAATGAAGTATGCCTTTGGGGTGCAAAACAAGGTTGAAGTAAAAGATATTCCTAAGGGAACCTCGGTTATTGCACTTGAATTTCGTCCCGGTCGACCCGATCCCACGCCAATAGAAATCATTAATCAACAAACCAACGAAATGACTCAACCGACCATAGAATACCAAGCCGGTGAAGAAGACAATTCGGGTGGAATTCAAAAACAAAGTGGTAAGCAACGGGGAGGAAATGCTGCGGCAACGGCTCAGCAAGATGCTGAGTCGGTTAACAAGGGGGCCGCTTCTGCGCAAGAAAACGTTAATGACCAAGTCAAAAAAATGGCTGAGAAGCTCAACGAAGAAATTGTTGATGGTGCCATTGAAATTGAATCGTTAGGCCAACAAATTATTATTCGTATTCGTGAGAAGGGCTCGTTTACTTCAGGTTCTGGTTTTTTACAACCTAAGTTCAAGCCTATTATCCATTCTATTGGTCAACTATTGAAAGAAGTACCCGGTATGATTACCGTGTCGGGTCATACTGACGGTGCCGATATCAACAATGAGCTTTACAGTTCAAACTGGGCACTCTCAAGTCAACGCGCGGTCGCGGTGGCTGATGAATTATTAAGGGTCTCAGGCTTTGATGGATCACGCATGAAAGTGGTTGGTGAAGCATCTTATCGGCCCTTGGTACCCAATAACTCTACGAAGAACCGGGCTCGAAATCGCCGCGTTGAAATTGCCATTGAACAAGGTAAGCCTAAAGAATCGAATGAAATTATCGTGACACCATAGGCGCGCATATCGCCAACAGCTAAGTACAAGCGCAATCTCTGTGACTCGTCAGGATTGCGCTTTTTTTTGTCAAAAATGCGCATCAAGGGTGCTTTTACTGAGAAATAACAGATAAAAAAGTGAATATGTTTGGTTAATAGGCATCATTTGGTATAATCCGCGAATTATTGCTTTCGCTTTGCTCTATGCTGGATTAGCTCTATGTTGGATTAGCTCTATGCTGGATTAAGTAGGCCAACCTAGTAGACAGAACTTTGCTGTTTTTTAATTTATTATCAACGTATTACCATCTCTTTTATTTCGCAATACCAAGTGTAGTGTTATTGTGATGGTTTTACCTGCGGACACCCCATGAAGTTTATTGTTAAGTTGTACCCTGAAATCATGATGAAGAGCAAGCCGGTAAGAATGCGCTTTACCAAAATGCTTGAAACCAATATCCGTAATGTACTTCTAAAAGTGGATGACGGTGCCAAAGTACAACGGTTATATGATCGTATTTTAGTTAACGTACCGCGCGATAAACCGGAATTACGTGATGCTTTTGCAGAGCGATTAGCTTGCATTCCAGGCATTGCGCATGTGGTGCAAGTGAGTGAGTATAGTTTTGATTCGATAGATCATATCTATCAACAAGTCCTACCAATATACCGTGATGAAATTGCCGGTAAAACCTTTTGTGTACGCGTAAAACGTACTGGTAATCATGATTTTAAATCAATTGAAGTTGAACGCTATGTCGGTGGTGGATTAAACCAGAATACTGACGCACTCGGGGTAAAACTTAAAGACCCTGATATCACGGTTAATCTAGAGATTAATCAAGATAAACTGTACATGGTTGAACGTCGCATTCCAGGGTTAGGCGGTTTTCCTATGGCGACCCAAGAAGATGTCTTGTCGCTTATTTCAGGTGGTTTCGATTCCGGCGTGTCGAGTTTTCAGTTTATTAAAAAAGGGGCGCGTACCCATTACTGTTTCTTTAATTTAGGTGGCGCTCAGCACGAAATTGGCGTTAAACAAGTGGCTTATCACCTGTGGAAAAAATACGGTGAGTCGCACAAAGTACGTTTTGTATCAGTGCCATTTGAGCCTGTGGTTGCAGAGATCCTTGAACGTATTGATAACGGTCAAATGGGCGTGGTGCTTAAGCGTATGATGATGCGTGCGGCAACCCGTATTGCGGACAAATACGGTATTCAGGCATTAGTCACGGGAGAAAGCTTAGGTCAAGTGTCTAGCCAAACGCTAACCAATCTCAATGTTATTGATCGTAGTACCGATTTATTGATTTTACGTCCGCTCATTGCCATGGATAAGCAAGATATTATTAATCAGAGCCGTGTGATTGGCACTGAGGATTTTGCTAAGGTTATTCCTGAATATTGTGGTGTTATTTCGCAAAAACCGACCGTTAAAGCGGTATTGTCTAAGATTGAAGCCGAAGAGCTTAAGTTTTCTGAAGATTTGATTGACCGCATTGTTGAGTCAGCCGTGGTCATGGATATCCGTGATATTGAAGCCGAGATGGATCAGCAAGTAACTGAAATAGAAACGGTTAAAGGCGTGGGTTCTGGCGAGATTATTATTGATGTTCGTGCAGCTGAAGAAGAAGAAAGAAGCCCATTAGCGATTGATAATGTGATGATTAAAACCATCCCATTCTTTAAACTCGCCACCCAATTTGCTGATTTAGATAAGTCTAAAACGTACCTATTATATTGTGATCGTGGTGTGATGAGTAAACTGCAGGCCTTATACCTTATTGAGAAGGGCTACACTAACGTTAAAGTGTATCGGCCTTAGGCTTTGGGTGCGCGATAACGTCAGTGATGACGGCCACGCCCACAATTGGCAGTATAAAAAACCGCATTGGATGCGGTTTTTTTATACTGCTGGGGCGATACGACAATGTCGGCGTTATCTAAATCGGTAAGTTAATGTGCCTAAATGCTGGCTAATAAACGGTAACGAGCGATGACAATCTAAGAGCCTAGAGCGCTGCGCTGCTAGGACGCTATGCGGCTAGATTCTATAAAATATTAGCAAGAGCCTAGAGCGCTACGCTGTTAGATGCTATAAAATCTTGACAGCGAAGCTGTTCTTAGCAGGACGAAGTCCGCTCTAGCAGCGAAGCGACCTTAGCAGGACGAAGTCCACTCTAGCAGCGCAGCGATCCTAGCAGGACGAAGTCCGCTCTAGCAGCGCAGCGATCTTAGCAGGACGAAGTCCGCTCTAGCAGCGTAGCGACCTAGGTATTGTGGCTTAATGAATCTGTACACCGATTGAGGTAAACTTCACTTAAGATAAAACGGTGTAAAAAGTAATGAAAACTCAACCAACTTACTCAACAGAATTTAAAATAGATACGGCTAACCTTGTG
>Ga0314771_100092_pt1 | contig 34365 bp, 38 predicted proteins | sample MetaGCB42018_FD_204522 | JGI IMG/M metagenome (GOLD analysis project Ga0314771, IMG submission 204522) | Cryopeg brine microbial communities from Beaufort Sea near Barrow, Alaska, United States - CB4 2018 | ecosystem: Environmental > Aquatic > Marine > Coastal | place: USA: Alaska | collected...
AAGGATGCTGCTGGAGGGGATTGGCAAGGGGTCGAGCCGGCTCGCGCGATTTATGGCTCATTGCTAATTTAGCCTTTGACACCGGGGCGCTCAATCCGTACTATGCGTTTCACGTTGATTAGAGGCAGAGAAAAAAGCCTTTAGTAAACAAACAGTTTGATGCGGGGTGGAGCAGTCTGGTAGCTCGTCGGGCTCATAACCCGAAGGTCGTAGGTTCGAATCCTGCCCCCGCTACCATATTATCAATTAAACCAGTCACTTACGGCTGGTTTTTTTGTTTGCGTATCTTTCTACCTATCATCAATAAAGTTATGTCATGTTCCGCCTTGCGGCTGGCTCGTACATGCTTTTTGCGATCAGGGTAGGCCCATCAGCTTTTTCCAAGCGATTGCAGATCGTTCAGCAGATCCATCCCGCCAAGCTTTGGCGCGGGCCTGGTCTTCCTCGATCGTTGCAACACTCCAGTAGCAAACTGCCGGGCGCTTGTAGTGTCCGAACTTTGGGACCTCGCAAGTCTGGGCCCTCATTATCGTTTCGCTTTTCACGAGCCCCTGGTTTTCCATCAGCTTCAAAGCTCTTGATGTATTCCGAACATGGCCGCCTATCAGCAGGACAACATCAGCCGCGCAATACGGTGGCGGGCCATACTCGAGGTATCCGCCATTGTGATAGTCGCCGCGCAGAGCTTTCAGAATCTGGCGTTTGTTTTCCGTCATTCGCATAAGGTCAGCCCAACGGTGGTTGTCATTAAGAAATACTTACTCAACTGAACGGTGGTTGTCATTAAGGAATAAATCAAAAGGTACTCCAGGGAGTCAGGTGTTACGGGTAGCGCGGAGCGCAATCTTTGAGAGTTTTTGGAGTGTTCCCGGCTTTGTTTATTACTGCGTGGTGCTGGCGGATCGGGCGAACCCCAACAACAACCGCTATGTAGTTCAAAAAACTCTCAAGAACCGCGATTCCGCGTACCCGTACGGCCCTATAGCCCAGGAGTACCTTTTGATTTTTTTCTGGATATGGGGGGGTAGCGTACTGACAAGACTGACAAGTAATGCGCTGGGCACGGAAGTTATAACCAGAGAGGTGCATTGCTAGAAGGGTGCAAAGTGGGCACCTTGCCGCCAGCTGCCAAGCCTGATCCCGTAATACTGGCGTCCGGTGGTGCCCATGCCCTGCGAGGAACCAACTCCAGGGCCCGGTTACTGCTGTGTTATTGGGCGATCTGTAGCTTCACCAGGCCGCGATAGTCTACCGGCACTGCGGCAAACTCCATGCGGGACTTAACGTGCAGTCCGTCAACCTCCCAGCCTTCGCGCTGTTCAAAGTAAGGGCGTTCTTCACCAGCCAAGTATGCACGGGTAATGGTGTCTATCTGACTCGGGCTTGCAGCCAGGTAACAATCACTGCCTACCTCATCCAAGCGCGAATCAACCACCAGAGTCAGACCACGGATAAACGAGGGGTTTACGGTGTCGTTGGCCTTGCTTGGGTCTACCAGTGTGGCCAGCAGCTGCTCGGCCTGGGTTTCCAGTGCAGCCGGTACGATTAGGAATTGCGGAACCACGTTGATGGGCGCGGCGCTGTTGATGCCTTTCTGCATACGCATAAGGGTGCGGCCCTGGGCGATTGCTTCCACGTTTAGCGCGGTCAGGCCGGACACGATGTTGCCGTGGGTGGCATGAAACAGGGCCACGTTGTCCGCCAGATTCGGGTTACCGGTCAGCACCTGATACACCAGATCAGCTTCCTTCCGCTTGGCAGACTTGCCAAATGCTGCTGGCAGCCGGGTGAATGCGCTCAGGTCGTCGTTAATGATGGCCTCGCGGGTCAGCGTAAACAGCCGTCCATACTTCTCAATTCGGAAGGTCATACCGCTGTCGCTGAATGAGCCCTCGGTGTACTCGCCGCCTTCGTTCACTTTCAACAGGTCAGGCGCTTCGGATAGCTGTACCAGTGATTGCGGTTTGAAGTCTTGAACTTCGGTTTCACCTGTCCAAATCTCGTGAGAACCGAACTCGTCCTGGTACGCTTCACGCAAGCTCTTGCCAGCCACGTTACCCAGCAAAGAACCAAAGTCGCTTGTGGTGTGATGAACAACGCTGCTCATTGCAAACGCTTTATCAATAACCTGGCGTGGGCTCATCATATCGGTTGATATGCCATTCAGGGTCAGGTGTTGGCGGGCAATGCCTACCGGGTTACTACGTGACATTGCGCGGGCGGCATCGCTGGCGTTCTTCACCGGCATGTTATTGCGCAACAGCAGTGCGTCGGTGGCATCGTTCATAAAACTTTCAGTGCGGTTGTCCATGGTGCTGATTCTCGTGCTGTGGGTGTAGATGGGTTCGGATCCTTCGGCCATTTTGGCCAGGATGTATTCGCCTGCTTTGGCGCGGGTGTTGCAGCCAGCGGTCAGAACTTCATCCAAGCTAATTCCGTTTTCAATACGGTTTTGATTGCCTCGGGCTAACAGGGCTTTGATGTCCGCCAGCTCGCCCGCCTGCTCCTGGTGCTTTTTCAATAGATGCTCGGGGACGTTGTTAAAAACGCTCAAATCTGCGCTTGCCGCAATGGCCATACTTCCCGCGATTTCGTCAGCAAAGCCCAGCGCGACAGCTTCCTGTGCATTCATCCAGGTTTCAGCGGTCAGCATGTCGTTGATGCGGTTATCGGCCAAGCCGGTCTTTTTGATGTAAGCCTGAGTCAGCGTGGGTTGAAACTTGTCCAGCACTTCGCCCGCCTTGCGCATATCGTCAGAGGTGCCTACGGCGGCGCTCCAGGGGCGGTGGATCATCATTAGGGCGTTTTCCGCCATAACGACTTTACCGCCAGCCATTGCAATAACAGACGCTGCGCTGGCGGCTATGCCATCCACATAGCAAACCACGTCGGAGCATTGCAGTAGGGCGTTGTAAATGGCCAGGGCGTGGGCCATGTCGCCACCACCGGAATTGATGCGAACGTGAACAGTCTGGGTCAGGTCTAGGGTTTTTAGCTTGTCGACGAATCCTTGCGCAGATATATCGAGTTCGCCAATGGCTTGGTAGATGTAAATTTCGTTGGTTTCGTGAAGGGCTTTAATTTGTGTCATCGGCTGGCTCCTTGGTTGATACCTTCCAGCCTACCGAATTGATTTGTTTCCGATATAAGAGGGCTTTGACCTGAATTTATGGGGTTTCCCGCTTAATGATGTCCTGAACACTTTTCCAGTGCAGGGCCATGGTGGTGTTGCCCCGGTCATCGGTGCAAAGCCGCCGCAGGCGCATCAGCAGAATGCGGGCCTCGTGGTTTTCAACTTCGGGAACGCCGGTGCTTATGCTGTGGCTAATGACCATTGCCCGTTGGCATTTTTTCAGCCCGGCTAGCTTGCTGGCTGCTCCGCAAATCAGCCGGTTCCGTTCTTCACGCCGCCAGGCGTTGCGCAGCAGCTCCGGCGCTTTACCCTGGCCAACCGCCAGCCCCAGCCCTTCATCCACGGTGCGCACACTTCCAGCGCGGCACAGCTTGAAGCCGTGCAGCAACCAGTCGCGTAAGTCGTCCTCCAGCTTGTCCCTCGTTTCTAGTGTGGCTATCAGTTCGTTTACGGCCTGCATGGGAGTTATCTGGCGCTGCATGATGAACGCTCCCCAGCTTTGGCTTGGTGGGTGTCCAAATAAGTTTGCCGATATTGTTGGCCGTCCTTGCAGTAATGGCCCTGTGGCGCTCGGCAGGCGCTACAGTCCATAACGTGATTGATGAACAGTTCATGGGCAGTTTCCCAGCTCTCGCGCCAGTCCGCAGTGTCGTCGGCGTTTTGGCGGCGTCTATTGGCGACCTGTTCCATTAGCCGGTCAAGATGCCACTGCGGATCAACAAGTGGTTTGCGGTCTGCCTTCATGGCGTTTAGATAGTCCGCAAGCTGGCTAGCCGTGATAAGGCCGGCCCCGATTTGCTCCTGGTCATCATCCGACAAAAGCGCCAGCACCATATGACGGTCGGCATTCAGCTGGCGGGTTACTTGGTCGATTACCTGCGTTTTCTGGATATGGGGGGGTAGCGTACTGACAACACTGACAGAACCACCTTTGTCAGCGTTGTCAGTTAGCACCCCCCGCGTATCTGAATAAACATCAGTGTTTTTTTTCTGGAAATGGGGGGGTAGGGCACTGACAACACTGACAGAACCGCCCTTGTCAGTTTTGTCAGTAGGGATACCCCCCGTTTCAGATATTTTTTTAAGCCAGCGGCCCATCACGTACCCCCGTTGAACTGGTAGATGAAACGGTTGGTGTCTGGCTCTGGCCATGACTTAACGATGTGATAGTGATCTTCCAGCACTTCCAGGGCTGCGGCCACGTCTTCTTTGGTGGTCAAGCCAGCCCATCCTTTGCGCTGAATGTCCCGTGGTTTGAATAGCCCGGGTATCTGGTCACGGCGTCGTAAGATTAGCTTTGCGCCTTCAACACCGCCTTGTGTGGCTATGCTGTAAAACCGGTCTGAATGGCTCCTGAGGTAATCCATAAAGTCGAGGGCCATGGCTGTGGCCTCGGTGCCTATCGTTGCACCACGATTGCCGCAGAGCTCAAAGATCAGAGCAATAGCGGCGGCTGCCTTCGGTAGCTTTACCAGGTGGCTTTCAATGGCGGGATGTAGGTCGCCAGAGCGGGCTTCTATCTGGGTTTCCGTGTACCACTGAATAAAGCTTTCCCGGGCATCATCCGAAAACGTCATGGGTTCGCTGTAGCGCTCGAGGTCCGCCAGCTCCATGAACAGCGCTCTATAGTTCTCGTGAGCTACCTGGCTGCGCTGGCGGTCCCTGTATTCCCAGGCTGCGTCAACGTCTGGCCATACGGTGAGCTGAAAGCGTTGAATCAGTCCATCGTCTTCACTGCCGGTAATGGCACCCCGGATCAATGGCGCTATCTTGCTGGGTTGGATACCACCGATAATGGCCAGGGTGGTCGAGTGAACATCAATGGTCCCGCGGCCAATACGATCAACGGTGAAGCTGCCATTACCATCAAAGCATTCCAGGTAAAAAGCCCGTTCTGCTTTGGCATCGTCACGGCTCATGCGAGCAAGCCAGCCGGAAAGCTCGTCACGTTCAAGCAATAGGCCGGCTGGGTTTTCATTCATCAGGTCCGCCAGCTTTTCCATGGTCGTGTCGTTCACCACCAAGCGCTTTCGTGTGGGTTGTTCCGGTTGCTGCATGCCATCACGAAGGGTCTGTAAAGCCAGGTCGGCGTTTCCGGCTTTGTGTGCTTTCTTTGCGGCGTCCTTGGCCGATTTTGAGGCAATGTCCGCCAGCTCTAGCTCTGCCTGGTAGTTTTCCCGCTCGCCTTCAAAGTCTTCACGGTAACTATTTTCCAAGGCGTGAAGCGGTGACAGTGCAGCCTTCATGCTCGGGCTTTTCATTGCAGACGGCCGGCCAATAATTGCGCCCCATAAGTTCGGCACAATCTCCCAATCATCGTTGGCTTTGGGTCGAACTCGAACCTTGTTACCGATTACGGCGGACAGTGAGCAAATCGCGGATATCGCCACGAAGTCTGGCGGGCATTGCATACGCTCTGCGGTATCGGCTACAAAATCACGGATACGCGGGGGCAGCGCTTCAAACGGCAGCGCCATTACCGGTGGCAGATCGGGCAGGGGCTGCGGCTTTGGTGCAATGGTGGGTATTTGAGAATTCATAAAGCTCATATGGTCCCCCGTTGCCAGCTGGCCAGGTCATTGAAGTCTGAAAGGTGCTGTGGGGCGTCATGGGGGAACTTGGGCAGAGCAAAACGGCAGTTAGCGGCGTCAGCGGCGGCGCGTGCGGCTGTTTTCCCGGGGTTTCCTTTCGTCTGGCGGTCATCGTCACCGCAGATCACCACTTCCAGGGTTGGCCATGCCTGCCGGGTAGCTTTGGCCACGGCTGCCAGGTTTCCGGCGTCAATGGCGGCCAATACTAGGCAATTGGGCATTTTTTCGGCAAGAGTGCGGCCGGTGGCCCATCCCTCACAAATCAACACACGTTTTGGGTAATCCGTGCCCCCTGCAACAATGAAGTGGCCAGCTTTTTTGCCACCAGATAGCAGCCGCTTGTCACCGTCGGTGTCTATCAGTTGCAGACTCCAAACCCTGCCGGTGAAGTCGATCAGCGATAACATCAGCTTGTTACCCAGCAGCCGGGCGTTATGGGGCGTTATTCCTTTGCGTACCAGGTAGGGGTGTTCAGCAGGAGCGGGACCGGCTTTAAGCCACATCGTTTCAGCTCGAATGGCTGTGGCCTCGTGCTTGCGTTGCTGTTCTTCGTGTCGCCGGCGCTGTGCTTCCTCAATCTGGCGTTTAAGTTGGCGGCGTTCGTCTTCGGTCAACGTATCGCCGTTGCTGGCTATCCATTTCAACTCGGCGCCCGTTTTCCAGTCCCCGGCAACTGCAACAGCAGGCAGGCCACGGTTAAAGTGGACAACGATCCAACCATTATTTTTTCGGTGTTTGGTGGCCGTTTTGAATCGCACCAGCTGCCCATCCGCTAGCCGACTGATTACGTGGTTGGTGTTTAACGGTTCAATGCCTGCGCTGTGTAAGGCATCCACTAGGCTCGTTATTCGTTCGGCATAACTGGAACCGCTGTTATACTGGCGCTGGGCATGGCGCTTTGCTACTTCGGTGGCGGGCGCTTTTTTCATTTCTGGCCTGCCTTTTTGTTGATTTCATCAGCGATTGAGTCACTGATTTTTGCGGTGCTATCTGCAACAACGTACATGGCGCGTTCGAGTCCCCCCAGGGCGTATTCTGTGAGGTAGTCCGGGTGGTCTGCATTGCCAAGGAAATCGGCGCGCATTTGTTCGTAAAGAGCGGTCACCGCAGATAAGGCGGCGGTATTCGCCCGTAGCTGTTCCGCCTGGTGTTGAAGTGTTTTCATTTGGCACCCCGCTCAACCGGCTGAACGGCGTTCTCCGCGTTGTTCCGTGCAAGCATGCGCAAACTACCTTCCAGGTCAGAGTTCAACCCCTCCAGCAATTCAGCCATCAAAATGGCGGCGGACCGTGCCGCACTTATACTGCGAACATTCACGTACTCTGGGCAGTCGTCCCCGGCCTCCGCGTCTATTTCCATTTCGTGGATAAGAGCAAGTAGGTTGGCCAATTCTGCGGACTTAAGACTGGCGGCACTGGCCAGGCCTTGCAGGCTGTCGAATATTGCGCTCATGACAAAACCTCCTGCTTTGCTTCCCAGGCTTCAATGTCAGAAAGCCGCCAGCGGGTGCAGTTGGGGCTCAGTCTGACCGGTGCAGGGAAGGTGCCGGATTGAATCCAGCGCCAGGGAGTGGCCCGGGCAACGCCAAAGCGTTTTGCCAGGTCTTTATCTGAAAGGAATTTCGGGGTTTCGTGTGGTGTCATTCTCATTACTCCGCGTGATTATGTGTCGCACGGTGTAATGATGCTGGCGGGCAGCTATTGCGGGTTACTCGATAGCATTTAGAAAATTAGGGAGCTATTGGGCATCGTTAGTTAGCTTTGGCGCGCCTCCTCGATCCAACGAGTCAAAGTGGATTGCCCTGGTTCATCTAAACCAGCTTCCGTCATAATTTCTCTGGCCAGTGAGCTGGCACCGGTGCCTGGTTCGTAGGCAACCGCCAGCCTCACAGCCGCCTGGTGCAATTTCATTTCCCTGGTCCGGGCGGCAGGAAGCGTATCGGTTAACGCTATTCTGCATTCCGTTTGTGCTTGCAATGCGCTGTTCCAAGCCTCGTTGATTCGGTCGGCCATACTGCCAAACTGATCCAGTCCCAACTGCAACTCCCGGTGCAGTGGTTCAAGCGCTTTCACCAGGGCGTCAGACTTACGCAAAGCCGTTTCGAGCTTGCCTTTTAGCTCTTCGCGTTTGTTTTGAGCTTCGCCCGGTAACAGCTGTCGGCCGTCCGCCAGCTCATCCCGCCTGCGTTTCTCGTGCAGGTATTCGGCGGCATCGATTACCCATTTTTTTCGATCTAACTCACTCATTTGGCTTCACGCTCTGCTGGCGTTACGATCCGCTCGATTTGCCGCGGACTTAATCCGTGCTGGGCTGCTAGTTCGACGTGATTGTTACCCTGGAAGTTGGCGCGGATTGTTTCGTTCCGCAATAGTCTGTTTGGGCGTGGAATGTAAAGCGGCCCGCCGCCATGCTCGCGGCGAATGCCTACAGTTATTTCATCTGCCATTTTTGAAGCGGCCGCCTCGTCCATGTGCAGGCGATTTACCAGGGTAGACGCCACCAGGCGGAATAACTCATACGCTGTTTCGGTATCAGAATTGAAGACTGAGTGAATCAAGATTTACTCCCGCCAATGGCTATGATTTTTGCATCGTTGTTGTTTTGCTTACCGTAATAACAGAACCGTTCCCAGTCGTTCATCAGCTGGCGGCGCTTGTCCAGCAATTCAGAGCGAGCGTAGGCGGCCCGGGTGGCATCGCTGTTAACGTGGGCCAGGGCCAGCTCGGATACTTCGTCAGCGTATGCGGTAAATTCCCGCGTCCAGTCTTTGAATGTCGATCGGAAGCCGTGAACGGTATATGGCCGCTCCATTCGTTTCATTAAGCTGGTAAGAAAATTGTTTGACGCTATCTCGCCGCCGGCGCCGGGAAAAATGGAATCATTGGGCACACCCTGGCGAACGGATTGCAGTAATCTTACTGTCTGATCGGTCAGCGGTACGCGGTGAAGTTTGCCGCCCTTCATTTTTTCCGTGGGTATGGTCCATAAGCGTTTTTTCAAATCGATCTCGCACCAGAGCACGCCCTGTTTATTAATAGCGCGATCACCTATCACCTCGTTTGTTCGGCTTGCGGTCAGAATCAAAAACTCCAAAGCCCGGGCGGCGTTGCCGCGGCGTTTTTGCAGCTCCTGGAAAAATTGTGGAATCTCAGCGCTTGCCATTGCTTCAAAATGGCTCTTCTTCGCTATCTTGGTAGGTGACGGCAACACTTTATCCAGGTAACCGCGCCAGCGTGCCGGGTTTTCTTCACTGCGGTAACCGTGCACAGCTGCCCAACCCAAAATGGCTTCAATTCGGGCGCGAACGCGGGTGGCTGTGTCCGTTTTGGTTGTCCAAATTGGTTCGAGCACAGCTTTCACCAGGGCTAGATCAATCTGGCTTACTGGTAGTTTGCCGATCACCGGGCTGGCGTAGGTGGCCAGGCTGTTTTCCCAGTGTTTGCGCTGCCGGGGGTTTTTAAACTCTTTGGCTTTTTCAGCTATGTATTTAACCGCGGCATCATCAAACGTAATGCGGGCCAGCTGCGCCGTAACCAGGCCTATGCGAGCCTGCTGGCGTTGCTCGATAGGATCAATACCGGAACGGATCAACTCGCGATATTCTCGGGCGGTATCGCGGGCCTGCGCCAACGTCACATCAGGATAACCGCCAAGGCCAATACTTCGACGCTTGGTGCCTATGGTGGTTCGGTATATCCAGGACTTTGCGCCGGTGGGTGTGACTTGCAGAAGTAGGCCGGAAACGCCGCCAACAGAATGAAGGGCGTTGTATTCCTTTCCGGTCTTGCTGGTTGAGTGCGCCAGGCGTTTTACCTCAGCTGCACTCATTTCCTTGGTTTTCTTTGGCATCTTGTACCGCCCTATGTACCTATCAAAAATAAAGTAATTGAAAGGTACAACAACGTACGGCAAGTTACAAGATAATGGGGTAAGTGTTCGGCCTGTAAGGAGTTATTGAAATAAAAGTCTTTTATAACAGTGTGTTAGGTCGGTTTTTTGTAGCTGCCCCCGCTACCACATCTAAAAAGCAGATCAGTAAATCACTGGTCTGCTTTTTTTTGCTTGTCAAAATTCCGCCATGCCTTCAGCTTGCCCTGCTTGCGACCGGCTGCTCTAGTTGCTATTGGATAGGCTGGCCTGTGATCATTTTCTCAACTGCTATGTCATGGGCTTTCTCTACCATTAACAGGTGGTGGAGCAGTTTGGCTTCCATTGGCATGTAATAGTAAAAGCCCTGAACGTAGTCAGCGCCGTGCCGGATGGTAATATCACTTTGCTCGTGATTTTCGATACCCTCAACAATCGTTTGCACACCCATTTTGCTGGCAATGCTAATAATTCCCGCCAAAAATTGGCTTTTTTTTGCGTTTGTCTCGATGTCGGCCACAAAACAACGATCAATCTTAAGCTTGTCAATTTTCAATCGATGCAGATACTCAAGCGATGAATATCCGGTTCCAAAGTCATCCAGCGCGAATTGGATGCCCATGTTACGAATTTTTTGGATCACGGGAACGCTTCGCTCGAAATCGATAGCAGCATTATCTTCAGTGACCTCAAGGCATATCTGACGGGCTGGAATGTGACGGCTGAGCAAATGTGCTTTAAGAATATTCGGTAGTTGCTCACAAATCATGGATGGGTTCAGATTGATCGATAAAAATCCGTTAAAATTCATTGTTGAGAATAAATGTGCAGACTCCAAAGCTGCTTGACGCAAAATCCAGATCCCCAAGTCCTTGCCCAGGCCGTTTTGCTCACAAATATTGACAATCTGGTTGGGCGGGATGTCAATTTCATCATTTAAGCGGCCTCGTAGAAGAACTTCAGCACCGGCAATCCGGGTACTGAACATCGCCGTCACGATGGGCTGATACACAAGCCAGAGTTTCAAATCGCCCTTGTTGTGACGAAGCAGTTTGACCAATTCCCGTAAAATTTCAGCCTTGGTATCAAATGCTAAGCGCATTTCGTCGTCGCTTATACGGTAGTTGATCTGTTTTTCAAGGGCATAGTTAAGCGCTCTAAGAGCGTTACGGTGGCGCGTATGCCAGCATCGAGTTGCATGGTTGTCGTTAACAGCAGGGTCTATGCCCGCAACGAAGCGGATAGGAACCTTGGTATTGCCTATCGTCCATTCAAAATTAGCTCGATTTATCAGTTGATCGATAATAGGTCCACTGTTATTCGGTGAGCTATTTTTCTTAACAATGACAAATTCGCAGTAAGACGTATGAATCAGTAAATCGTGCTTTTGAATGCTGTTGCTTAACTGCTTCGCACAGAGTTGAACTAACGTATCGGCCTCTGCGCCGCCGTGTTCTGTCAGGATTTGCTGGGAGTTTTGAATCTCTACGGCAATGTAAGTATCTGATTTTTTGACCACATATTTACGCTGCAGGTAATTGCGGTTATAAGTTCGTGTAATTGGATCTATTACGAATTGTTTACGTAAGTAAGTCAGAGCAAAAGCGTAATAGATAAGCACACCCCAGAGCATGACTAGCAACCCTACTTTTATAATCCGGAGTTGGCCCAGGTCCCTGTCATGCTGCTCGGTTATATCGCCGCTTTCACCGCCTATTAAGTTTTCGACTACCAGCTGTCTGATGTCCACGTTGATGCCGTTCCATCGTTCACGGACAAGCGCCAGCGTGGCAGTGTCTGAGGTGCCGCCAGCAATGTCCGCAACTGGCTGGCTCAGTTGATTAAACCGGGTATAAAGATCCTCAATACTCTCTGTATTAGAGCCAAGGCGCCGAAGTACAGATACCTCTGTGCTATTTAAAAGATAAGTAAAGCGACTCCACAAAATGTCATAGTGGATCTTCAGCAATAATGGGTTTGCAAGTTCTGAATCTACCAGTAACAGATATCTGTCAAACATATTGGCTTCGTCACGGAACTGTGTTAAGCCCCACGAGGCTAAGCGGATATCTTGCAACGACACGTAGTTGCGTTCGCGAGCGTTCAGATTCATAAAACTGGACGCAATAAATAACAGTGCCAGGCAAACGAAAACGCCGACAGTTATTTTGTGGGAAAACAGCCGGTGTAAAACGCTAGAGCTCGACCAGATCACTGTGACTCTCCAATAATAATATCGCTAAGTTGCCAAATCATTAGTCGATAAAAATTTTCGTTTTCAAGATCTGGCCTCTTGTTCAGCGGGAGAATGATCCAGAACGGCCCACGATCCCTGATCGACATCGGAAGGTCGTTCTTTCTTGTCGCCACGATGGCGTCGGCGTGTTTTAGCTTGCCGAACGTGGTTTGAATGGAATAGTTGTTGAGTGCAATAAGTTTTATAGGTGTACTTTCCTTTGGCTCGGCACTGAATGCAGCCGCTAAAAGATCCGCAAGGAGTGGGCCGCTGAACGTTTTCGTCCCTGGAAAAAAAGGTGAGTGGGTGGTGATGCGTTGTTGTGACAAGGCGTCCACTTTCCCCAGAGACCAGGATTGTACTAATCCGGTTGAGCTTTTTGAAATTTGGAGGCTTACCTCAGGGGCTTGAGCTCTCGCAACAAACGAGCAACATAGAAAAAATACCCCGAGTACTACAAAAAATACAGTGAGATTTCCTTTGTATTTTTTGATGAATGTAGGTGTTTCCATGTTGCTCACGCTAACCTCGCCCTTAAATCCTAAAAAAATTGATAGTTACAATACATTAAAATAGTACGTTTTTCTCTTCCATTCGATCCAGAGTCGGAAATTTTAATTTTAGAAATTTGGAACCGTTTTTATCGGTATAGACTCTAATTATTGTATAATAATCAGTAGTTTGTTTTTATTTTTGTGTTCTAGAGTGATTTTTCAGCCATGATTTTAGATCGAAAAAAAGATTTCGAATATAGAATTTTGTCAATTTTTTTCTGTTTTAAAATTTTTTACGCATTAATAGTAATATTAAATCCAACTATTATTGACAGAATAGGTTTAGAAACACTACATTTTCACTGTAAAAAGGCCCCAGGAAAAGTTGGCGTGAAAATGCAGCTATGATGTTGATCAAAGGTGGCAAGAAGTCTGTTGATACAGGTCGGCCAGTTTCGACAAAGGTGCCGAGAGCGCCTATGTTCTATTCGCAAGTTTTTTACGAGTTGCCTATCCCAGGTTTCATTGTAGATGTCGAAGCCGGTAGCAAGATCGTCGATGCCAACTGGGCGGCAGTCGATGCGTTCGACACAACGCCGTCAAAAATTATCGGTTCTGCATTTCCTGAGTTGTTTGTTGTTAATTCCCCGGACAGTTGTCTCGACCACGACCAGTTGCCTTCAATTGGCAGCGAATTTACCTGCCATTTCATGGCATCAGGTTTACAGTCTTCCATCGAAATTTCGGGTGTCTCACGTTTTGATATCGATGGAAAAACGTTCGCCACTATACTTTTCCGCCTTAAAAAACTGTCCGACTGGGTTCAGGCAGACTTGCAAGAACGAATGTTTCTGGATATTCAATCAGGCTTGCCGAATGGCTTCGCGGCAAAGCGCAAGCTGGAAATGTTTGGTCAGACAGGCTTAAGGCAGTCTAGAATTTATGCGGTCGCCATTTTTTCACTTGAAAACTGGCAGCAAACTAAGGTGCTGCCAGAGGTCAGAGTTGCTGCCATCATTTTAAAGTTGGCGCTGCGTATAAAACTTTGGGAGGAGCGCGGCGTTTTCTTGTCACGTCACGAAAAAAATGGTTTTCTTATTATTCTTCAAGACCGGGCAGACTATAAAAAGATCCTGGAAAATATTTTTGGCGACTTGTCAGAGCCCGTGGTGTTAGAAGGCAATACCTACACTTTCCCGGTAAATGCGGGTGTTTATGTCTGGAGTGTTTGGGAGCCCCCCGTGGCGCTCGAAATGCTGACCAAGGCCCGCGAGGCCCATTACCAGTCATTACTGATTGGTCTAAACAGGTGGTGTTTTTACAGCGAGGGCAAAAATCGCAAGGACTGGCAAGAAGTTGAAGGCAGGCGTATTACCGATGCATTTCGCCGCGGGGACTTCTGTCTGTACTTTCAGCCTTTGATGCAATTTAACTCTGCAGTTCCCCATAGTGCAGAAGCATTACTGCGCTGGAATGACCCAGGCAAGGGCATTAAAGAGCCTGTTGAGTTTTTGGCCAAATTAAAAAGCCTACCTATTTATGACGATATCAGTCTTTGGGTATTGGACCTGGCGCTTATCACGCTAGAGCGTTGGTACAAGTCCGGTCATTACACAAAGCTGTGTATCAATATTGAAGCAGAGCAGTTGGCGAAACCTGAGTTCGTTGAGCGAATGTTGATTGTCATGAATGGGTTTTCGTCCAGAGCCTTCAGTTTTCTCAGTATTGATATTGTAAATAGTAGCAAGCTAGCTGATTTTGGTGCCTTGGTGTCCTCACTCCGAGCACTTGGCGTTTACGGGGTGGATTTCTCAGTTGATGATTTTGTTTTCAGCGATGCTCAGCTGTTGGAAGCCAAACCGGTTTCGGTACGGTCGTTAAAGATAGCCCGCCACTGTCTGAAAAACCTGGAGCACAATTTAACTGACATGCGTTTGGTGCGAAACGTAGTTTGCCTGGCCGCTCGGCACGGCGTAACCGTGTATGCCAAAGGCGTCGAGCGCTCCGCTCAACATAACGTATTGAAAGCTTTGGGGTGTGACGGTGTGCAGGGTCATTTGCAGTCGGGCCCCCTGGTGGAAGCCGGCTTTTTGAGTTACTTGGCGACATGCGGTCAACCAGAAAATGCCGCCGAAGATGCTGAGTATCTGAAAGGTTTCTCAGAGGCTTTGTCTAATGCCCGTCGTATGCTTCAGGATAAAATTTGGGCCTGCCTTAATACCTGCAATATTCATCTAATTTCAGAATCTGTGCTGCAATCGTTGCTGATCACAATGAGTGACATTGAAGCGAGAGACTGTTTAACGGACGAAGGAATAAGCAAGGTTAAAGCAGCCGAACAAGCTGCGCGTCACACACTGAAATTGACCAGAAAAGCAACAACACTGTCTTCTACTGACGACGGTGAGAAGAGGGATAGGCTGCTGCTCAGAATTCTTGTTTCGCTTAGTGATCTGGTTGTTGCTCTTGACAACATTATTGAGTAAGCCGCAAGGGGTGGGGTGATCATATGCAACACAGGTACAATCAGGCGTCGGCGCTGCTAGGCCTTGCTATTCTATTGTTATCTTGCGCTTTGTACGTTCTTTTTCTTGAAAGGCTTTATATTCTCGCCGTTTTTCTTTTACTAATGGATTTGCTGATAGTGTACCTGGTGCTAGGTCTGATTAAACAATTTGCCAAGGATGACACCGAAAAAAATAAATTTTATCCGGTGAGGGCGAGCAATAAAGACATTATTCTGAGTGTGAGAATAAGTGAAGACGAATTGCTAATCAGAGCAGATCGTCCTTTTTATTAAGTTGTACCCAGCGAAATCCTGCCCTCAGGCCGTCTTTTTACCCGGTACGCTGCCGTCGCTTTCCTGATTGTAGAAAAACTGTGCCTGTAGGGTTTCAAATCGGTGCTCCAGCGCACGCAACCGTTGCCGGTGTGCTGCCTCACTTAGAATGTCTTCTAAATCTTCGTGGGAAAGGGTCTCAAGAATTTCGTAAATCTGCATTCGTATGACCGAATCTTCATCCGTTACGTTGTGATTAAAGGCGGCGGGGCTGGCTGAGTTGTCGCGCATCATTTGGCCTTCGCCATACAGGAGCCAGTCTAAAGAAGCACCTTTGGTTTTCGCGCACTCTACGCACAGTGCGTAAGGAACCGCTGCGCGTTGCCTCCAGGAGCTTAGCGTTTGTGGACTGATCGCGAGCGCTCGCGCTAGGTCAGCGTCCCGCTCGACGCCAAAAATCTTCTTCATCCTTGAAAGTACGATATCTACCTCAGAACTCATACTTTTCATACGTATCTCTTTTGTATCGTCATAATTATTGACAGTTCCGGCAGCATGGTACTAATATCAAGTACAAGCGGGGGCTGTCATTGCGATTTTACTTTAACTTGTTCGTCTGTTGAAAATCAAAACTGTGTCACACTTTTGTTATATGCATATATATATTAATATTTTGTAATTTACATCCGGTTCGTTGCACGGGTTGCATTTAGGATGCTCGTTTGTTTTAGAGTCTTATATCGAGAGGGTAGCACATGTTACGCAATACAAGGCTGAACAAAAAGCAACCACGCTGCAGTACAACTTTGGATTCTGCGTATTCTGCGTACGAAAGCACCCTCAAAGGCGTTGCGGTTTACAGTCGCAGAACGGATTTGGTCGGATTCGTGTTTGCCTTGGAAGGGGCAGAGTATGGTGAAGAGCCCGGTGAGCAAGGCCGCGAAGCGCTGTCGGTTGCCAGCCTGAACGAGGCGGTGGCCGGTTTAGAGCGAGTATTGTCAAGCTGCAGTTCTGCTAACAGCCTGTCGAGGCCATCGGGTTTATTTCGGTACGCCCAGATCATACTAAAAATTAATGTACGTCTGCTACTCGTTGAACGTTTCTGCCGCTTGCTTGCAGAGGCTTCAGAAACGCTTACCTTGGCGGGCTACAACCTTTCAGTTGCGGTTGACAGCAATAATCTTTTGTTTGTGCGTGAATATCGAGAGCTGCGGCAGATCATGTTCTTGTTGGCCGATGTGGGTGTCGATTTCACTCTTGAAAACCCGGCGCATGAAGCAGGCTTACCGGCGCAGATTACGGCCTTGGAAGGCGCTTTTTCTTCCGTGTCGATAACCCCGCAGTGGTTGGGTATTCATCAGTCGGAAGATATGCTGGACTTGTCGCATTACATGGCGGCCGTAAGTCGACTGAGTGTTCTGATTCATGAAAAAGGCAAACACGTCATTTACGATGGCGTTTCAAACAACTGGCAGCGCTCGTTTGTGACGTCGCTCCCGGTCAGACTGTACACAAGCCCTGGCAGCTCAGACGACATTTGTGTTTGATGGTAGGCCAAGCCCTTCAGTACCACCTTCATCAAAATCAAAGCAAACCATCTTGACTTGACCGTCTGTAAATACTACTTTTGCACATGTTAAAGAAAATTGTACGCTAATGGAGTAGGAGCAGATGGGTGGCATCCGTAAGCACTTAATGCAAATGGCGGAGCTATTTGCAGACTTTGCGAAAAACCACTCGAGCGTTGGCGGGCAAGGCCCATCACACGCTGGCTTTGCAAACCAGGACCTGTCTGCAAGGCATCTTATGCTGCAAAAGTGGAGCGGCCTAGAGCACAGCAGCATTTCCGACAACACCTTCGGTGACGGCTCCAATGTGGACGGCAGTGGGGCAGAGCCCGAAACGCTGGGAAACTTTGAAGCTTTCGATCCCCAAACCTAGGAGATTGTTTGATGCACCAAGCGCTTAGAAACGCTGCGGAAACATCCGTGGCGCAAACGGGTTCTGCAGAAGGCATTGCTGTATTACTGGAGCGACCCCCCCGCCGTGCGACCAGTGGTAAACGGCGCCTTCTGCAGATTTTAGTTGCCGCACTGGTGTTGCCAGCATCGCTGGCCCAGGGGCAAAACGCACTGTCAGAACAGGAGTTTTTGGACTACCTGCGTAGCCTGTCTCAGCCTGCCGGCAACTCAGAGCCGTCCGCGGCCCTGCAGCGGCGAATGTCCACCCTCGGACTGGGCATGATGGCGGTACCGCCGCCCAACGTGTCCACCTTTGGCATCAACAGCGGTTTTGGCCTGCCCGGGGGTTCCATGTTTGCGGCCGGCGCCATAACCGACGTGCGTGACCGCGTTCAGGGCTCCAGCATGGACGGTTCAGGCGCCGTGGGCTTGGGTTTCGGCGATGCCAGTCAATCGATAGGCGCAGATTTAAGCGTTGGTATTCTAAGTGTAGACCCAAACGACTTTGGCGAAGACGGCAACGTCAGCGCCCGGGTGTTTCGTCAGTTACCAGGATTTGGCAGCAGCGGCATCAGCAGTGTCGCCCTGGGTGTGGCTAACGCGGCAAGCTGGGGTTCTGCCAAAAACATCGACAGCAACTACTTCATTGCCGGCTCTACCATCATCGACATCAGCCTGAGCGCCTCCGGTTACCTGCCGCTGATGCTCAGCGCCGGTTATGGCACTGGCGTAAAAAATCTGGAACGCGACCCGGCCGGCTTTTTTGGCGCCGGCATTGGCTTCACCTCACGCTTCTCTGCCAGCACATCCTGGAGTGGCGACGAGGTCATGGTAGGCCTGGGTATTCGCCCATTCCTGCGCTACAACAGCCAAATAACACTCGGTATGGGCGATGTCACCAACCGGCTGGATGGCCGCCGCTGGATTATCACCGGATACTGGTTTTGGGAGGACTTATTTTGAAACCTAATCAGGCGTTACACACCGTCATTCTGTTGGTACTGGCCTTTGGCGCCGGGCTTGCCCGCAGCGGGGAAGTATCGGTTATTCCACCCACCGCCATCATAACCCCGCCAATGACCATAACCCCGCCAACGATTGTTATTCTGCCAGTTAGCCCGCCCTCGGCTGCCGCAGCTCTGCAGCGCCTGCAGGCAGTTGTTGCCTCATTCCCGCTCAGTGCTATGAGCACCCAGGGCCTGCAGCAGGCCGCCAATTTAGTGACGCAGGCGCAAGCGGCCGGCACCCTAACGCCAGCGGAACAAAACGCGTTGGCTGACCTAGCAAATAATATTCAAAACGAATTGTCCGGCCGTTAGCCGATCGGGAAAATCCTTAATATGAATACTAATGCTACAAAAAAACACGAAAATCCGATTTTTGTTACTTGTATAGAGTATTTTGATCGGTATACTTTGTACTCCAATTGAGGTTCCAAATGCTTTACTAGGAACTACTCAGCGCAACAACGGGGGCGCGGCATGGCTTGGTACGTGGTTCAGTACAAACCGCTGGAAGGCGACAGAGCATTCGTTAATTTATCGCAACAAGGTATCGAATCCTTTTTCCCGAAAATTACCGTGCAGCGCATCCGCAACCTCAAGCGTACCTGGGTTGAAGAGCCACTGTTCAAAGGTTACCTGTTCATCAACATGCAGACGGAGGATCCGCTTTGGTCAAAAATACGCTCAACCCGTGGCGTCAGCCGCGTAGTCATTTTTGGTGGGCGCCCGGCCGTGCTGGCAGACACCATAATGCAGCAAATACAGAAAACTTTGGACGGCATCAATAATCAGGACGGCCTTCAAAAGGGCCAGGAGTTGAAGCTTGAAGGTGGCCCGTTTAGCGGTATCAACGCCATTTTTCAAAGTTATGACGGCGATGAAAGAGCCATCGTGCTGATCACCTTTATGCAGAAGCAACAAAGGGTAAAAGTGCCGCTGTCGGCCTTAGCGTCGGCTTAGTATGGGCATAGTACACGCATAGCGTCGCTCAGCCGGTAAACACATTGCAGTAGCGAATTTTTGAGCAAAAACCTGCGATTGTGCCGGTTTGCATTTCCTTGATGGAATCTTTTTTGTCCTAGGCCGGTGAAAACCGTGCGGTAGCGTGCCCAGTCAAAAAGTTTCAACCAGTCGGATATATTCCTTAATGATACGAAATTTTGTGATCGGCTTATTTGCGTGTGTCGTGCTGTCGGCCTGCACCATCATACCGGGCAGCCATTTGTCAGTACCGGCGCCCGAAAATACCGGCAGCGATCAAGACCTAAGCCAGCAAGTAGACGTCTACGCCATTACCCCGCAGCTGGTGGCCACTATGGTAAAACCCGGCAGCGACCAGCCCGTCGTAGACAACGGGCTGAACAAGCAAATAAAACAGTACGATTACATCGTCCGCCCTGGCGATAATCTGAATATTACGCTGTACAGCCACTCCCAGATCAGTAGCGGGCAAAGCCAAAGTGCAGAAGGCGATGTCGCGGCCAGTGGTTACTACGTCCACCACGACGGCAACATTATTTACCCTTACCTGGGCGCCGTACCCGTGGCCGGGCTAACTACCATAGAAGTCCGCCAGGAGCTGACGGAAAAACTGCTGCAATACTTACAAAAGCCGGTGCTAGACGTAACCGTTACCAACTTCCGCTCCAGCAGCGTGTACATCACCGGTGCGGTGGGTAGCCCTGGCAAGCAGTACCTGTCTAACGAAGCCATGACCCTGTTCGAAGCCGTCACCCTGGCTGGCGGGCTTAGCAAAAACGCTGACTGGACCAACGTAACACTGATTCGTGACGGGCAATCCATACGCTATTCCCTGCGCCTGCTCTATGAAAATGGCGATAGCCGCCAAAACGTATTGCTGCGCCCCAACGACGCAATACACATCGCCACAGACGACGCCGCCAAAGTGTTTGTGCTGGGCGAAGTAGGCCGGCCGCAAACTATTAGCCTCGGCCGCACCGGCTTAACCCTGGCCGACGCGCTCACCCAGGCCGGTGGCTTCAGCCAAACCACCGCCGACGCCAGTGGCATCTTTGTGGTCCGCCGCGCCGCGCCTGACAGCGGCATACTGGCCCAAGTGTTTCAACTCAACGCCAAAAACGCCATCGCCTTGGTGTTGGCAGATCAGTTTATGCTGGAAAAACGCGACATTGTGTACATAACCGCCGCGCCGGTTGCGCGCTGGAACCGGATTATTGCCCAGCTGCTGCCCACCGTTCAGCCGCTTTTCCTGATCAACGCAATTAACGACAATCTTATCAATAACGAGTAATAATGATGCACCTTAACAGCGTGCTGATGGTGTGCGTCGGCAACGTTTGCCGCAGCCCTCTGGCGGAGCACCTGCTGCGCTCAAAGCTTTGCCCTGGCAGTGGCGTTACCGTGGCATCCGCCGGTTTGCGCCCGCCCCTAGGTTCGCCGGTGCATCCGATTGTGGAAGAACAATTGCAAAGCCGCGGATTAACCGCCGCAGGCTATCGCGCCCGCCAGGTGAACTCGGAACTGCTGCTGCAGCACGATGTGGTACTGGTGATGGAACCGGCCCACATAGACCTATTGCACAGGATAGAACCGCTGGCCCGCGGCCGTATATTTCTGCTGGACCACTGGGGCGAACAACAACCCATACCCGACCCAGTACGCCAGCAGCGCGAAGCGTTTGACCACGTTGACCAATTGATTGACCAAGCCACCAACGCCTGGCTTAGCTACCTGGACACCCCCGTTAATGAGTGAACAACCCAACACCGCTGCACCCCAAGACCAACAAGTCGACTTACTGGCCCTGCTAGGCCTGCTCTGGGACAGCCGCTACTGGATTATCGCCATCGCGGCACTGGGCGCAGGTATTGCGGCCATATACGCCAGCAGCCAAACTCCGATCTACAGCGCCAACGCGCTGATTCAGGTAGAACCCGGAAACTCCGGTGTGCTGTCCGTGCAAGATCTGGGCAGCCTGCGCGGCGCCGGCTCCGGTGCCGCCGCTGAAATAGCCTTGATTGAAAGCCGCTTCGTACTGGGGCAGGTGGTAGACGAGCTTAGCTTGAACGTATTCTCCGCCAAACATTATTACCCCTTCATTGGCAAATTCATGGCCTCGCGCTTTAGCGGTCCCGCCGGCACCCTGGCCGACCCCCTTTACGGCGAAGGTTACGCCTGGGGTGGCGAACAGCTGGAATTGGCACGCTTTAACGTGCCACCACAGGCGGTTGGCGGTGCTTTAACCTTACAGGCGCAAAGTGCAAACACCTGGGCTTTGTACCCCGGCAGCCCCGACAACTTTGACCGCCGCACCGCCGGCGCACCGCTGTTAACCGGCACCGTGGGCGAACTGGCCGAAAACAACGGCTTTAGTACCTTAGTGCAAACCCTTGTAGCTCACCCCGGCACCTTATTCCAGGTACAAAGCCAGCGGCGCCAAAACGCCATCTTAGGTCTGCAAGGTCGCCTCAACATTGCCGCGGGGCGAGAAGGGTCCGGCATGCTGCGGTTGTTCCTGGAACACCCAAACCCCGCCGTGGCCGAATCCATCCTGAACGCCGTGGCCGCCCTCTACGTTAAACAAAACATCGAGCGCAGCAGCGCGCCCATCGTGCAATCGCTGAACTTCCTGCGCGACACCCTGCCGGGTGTAAGAGAAGACCTGGAAGCCGCTGAAACACGCCTGAACAACTATCAGATTCGGGCCGGCATCATCGACATCAGCGCCGAAGTCAGCGTGGTATTCAGTGAATCCGTGCGCCTGCAACAACAACTGACCGAGCTGAAATTCCAGCGCCGCGACATTCAGGGCAAATACCAGCCCGATCATCCAGCCTATCAAGACTGGTTGTTCCGCATCGCCGAAACGGAAGCCCGTCAGCAAGAACTTGAAAAAGAAATCGCCCGGCTGCCACAAACCCAGCAGGAACTCATTCGCCTGCGCCGCAACGTGGCACTGGGTAACGACATTTACCTGCAAATGCTGTCAAAAATTCAGCAGCTAGACATCGCCAAGGCCGGCGCCGTAGGCAACACCCGCGTAATAGACCAAGCCGTATCCAGCTCGGGCCCCATCAAACCCCGTAAATCGATGATCACCCTGATCGGCCTGGTGGCGGGCATTATCGCCGGCTGCTTACTCACACTGGGCCGCGCAGCCTTTAACCGCGGCGTAGAAAACCCCGAAGTAATTGAAAAAATGGGTCTGCCGGTCTACTCCGGCGTGCCGTTTTCCACCACCCAGCGAAAACTGGAATCCAAACGCCGCAAAAAATCCGACCACGGCGACGAAAAATCCCAGCTGTTAGCGGTGATCAACCCGGCAGATTCAGCGGTTGAAGCCCTGCGCAGCCTGCGCACCAGCTTGCACTTTGCCATGTTGGGGGCCAGCAACAACGTACTGATGATCACCGGGCCCAGCACCAACGTCGGCAAAACCTTCCTATCCACCAACCTGGCGGTGTTAATGGCGCAAAGCGGCCAAAAAGTCCTGCTGATAGACGCCGATCTGCGCCGCGGCACCTCCCACATCACGATGGGCGTGCCCAACGGTAAAGGCCTGTCGGCGGTACTGCTGGGCAACGCCAGTCTGGAACAAGTGGTGCGCAACACCGGCGCCAACACGCTGGACTTTATCTCCCGCGGCTCGGCCCCGATCAGCCCCTCGGAACTGTTAATGGGTAAAGGCTTTGCTGATCTGTTAGAACAGGCTTCCAAACAGTATGACCTGGTGATCATAGACACCCCGCCCATACTTGCGGTAACCGACGCAGCCATTGTCGGCAAATACGCCGGCACCACCATGCTGGTCACCCGCTTTGGGTTGAACCCCGCCAAAGAAATCGACCTGGCGCGCAAACGCTTCGAACTTAACGGCGTCACCATAAAAGGCGTGGTGTTCAACGCCATCGTCAAGAAAGCCTCGGCTTACGGTTATGGCAGTTACCGCTACTATAACTACAACTACAAATCCGAAAAAACTAAGTAAGAAAAACACTATGAACATACTGGTAACAGGCGGCGCCGGCTTTATCGGCTCCGCGGTGGTGCGGCACATCATCCGCAACACCCCTCACAAGGTCGTGAACGTGGATGCACTGACTTACGCCGGCAATCTAGACAGCCTGGCCGACACCCTGCACAGCGAACGTTACCGCTTTGAACACCACAACATCTGCGACCGTGCGGTCATGGACGCGGTGCTGAACAGCCATCAGCCCGACCTGATTATGCACCTGGCGGCGGAAAGCCACGTTGATCGCTCTATCGACGGCCCGGCGGAATTCATCGGTACCAACATCGTTGGCACTTACACCCTGCTGGAAGCCACCCGCCAATACTACAACAGCTTGAACGGCGACAAAAAAGCTGGGTTCCGCTTTCATCACATCAGCACTGATGAAGTCTACGGCGACCTGGAAGGCACCACCGACCTGTTCACCGAAACCACCCCTTACGCCCCCAGCAGCCCGTACTCGGCCAGTAAAGCCAGTTCCGATCATTTAGTACGCGCCTGGCACCGTACCTATGGCCTGCCGGTGCTGATTAGCAACTGCTCTAACAATTACGGGCCTTATCATTTTCCGGAAAAACTCATTCCGCTGATGATTCTGAACGCCCTGGAAGGCAAGCCTCTGCCGGTGTACGGCCAGGGCGAACAAGTGCGCGACTGGCTGTACGTGGAAGACCATGCCCGCGCCCTCTATAAAGTCGTCACTGAAGGCCAGGTGGGTGAAACCTACAACATTGGCGGCCACAACGAAAAACGCAACATAGAGGTAGTACACACCCTGTGTGACCTGCTGGAACAACTGGCCCCCGCCAAACCCAAAGGCGTAACCCACTACCGCGACCTGATCACCCACGTAACCGACCGCCCGGGGCACGACCAGCGCTATGCCATAGACGCCAGCAAAATCCAGCAGCAACTGGGCTGGGTGCCAGAAGAAACGTTTGAAACCGGCCTGCGCAAAACCGTGCAGTGGTACCTGAACAACACAGACTGGTGCCAGCGCATCGCCAACGGCAGCTACCAGCGTGAACGCCTGGGAGCCAGTGCATGAACATCCTGCTACTGGGCAAAAACGGCCAGGTAGGCTGGGAATTGCAACGTGCACTGGCGCCCTTGGGTTCGGTGGTGGCACTGGGCCGCGAAACCGAAAACGGCCTTTGCGGTGATTTAGCCAACCCCGAAGGCCTGCAGCAAACCATTCAAACACTGCGCCCCAGCGTGATTGTAAACGCCGCGGCCTACACCGCCGTAGATGCCGCCGAACAAAATTCAGAGCTGGCCCACCGCATAAACGCCACAGCCCCCGGTGTACTGGCCGAAGTTGCCAAAGCCGTAGGCGCCTTGCTCGTACATTATTCCACCGATTACGTGTTTAACGGCGCCGGCGACTTGCCCTGGCAAGAACACCACAGCACCCACCCGCTAAACACCTACGGCGCAAGCAAACTGGCCGGTGAACACGCCATACAACAGGCCGGCGGCCACCACATGATTTTTCGCGCCAGCTGGGTGTACGCCCGCCAAGGCCGCAATTTTGTCAACACCATGGCTAACCTGGTGCAGCAAAAGCCTAGCTTGAACATAGTGGGGGACCAAATTGGCGCGCCCACCTCGGCAGAACTGATTGCCGACATCACCGCCCACTGCCTGCGCACCCGCCGCGCCGGCATGATCGACAACGGCGTTTACCACCTGACCGCCAGCGGCGACACCAGTTGGTGTGATTACGCCCGCTACATCGCCGAAACCCTGCAAGCCCTAGGCGCCCCGGTCACCGCAACGCAGCAGTCCATAATGCCGATCGCCAGCGAACACTACTCTACGCCGGCCCAACGCCCGCTGAATTCACGCCTGAACACCCAAAAGCTGCAAACCCGTTTTGGCCTAACCTTGCCCCACTGGAAGTTAGGCGTGACGCGGGCACTGATGGAAATAGTGAAACACCCTATATGCTGAAACAACTGCTAGAACTCTACCGCCTTCTGACCAAACAACAGCGCAAAAAGCTCATCAAACTTCAGCTGTTAGTTGTATTGATGGCCTTCGCTGAAATTGCCGGTGTGGTGTCCATCGGGCCATTTATGGCTTTGGTCGGCGACATGAGCCAACTGCAAGGCGATGGCCGCCTGGCGCAGATTTACAACGTCACCGGCGCCAGCTCGCCAGAGCAGTTTTTGTTTTGGGTAGGCATTGGAGTAATGGGCCTGCTGACACTGGCGGCCGTTATTTCAACAATTACTACGTGGCGCATGTTGATGTACGGCGCGCGGATCGGCGCGGAAATGAGCACCCGCTTGTATCGACATTACATGCATCAGCCCTGGTTGTTTCATGCCAGTGGCAGCAGCAGTGAATTGACCAAGCAGATTATGGGGGAGTGTGGTCGGGTTACAGGGGGCATTATTAATCCCTTTATGCAGATGAACGCAAAGCTGGTAATGGCCATCTTGATGGCCGTTGGCATATTTTTGTACAACCCCACCGTGGCGATCACCGGCATCGCTATTTTTTCCACAGCTTACTGGTTGTTGTTTTACATCGTGCGCAAACGATTAATGGCCAACGGCCAAACCATCAGTCGCACCCAGAAAGCAAGATTCAAATTAATGGCCGAAGGCTTTGGCGGCATAAAAGACACGCTGCTATTAGGCCGGCAGCCAGATTTCATCAGCCGCTTTGCTAAAGCCAGCAGCCAATTCGCCCACGCCCAAGGCACCAATGGGGTGATGAGCCAGGTGCCACGCTTCGCCATGGAACTGGTGGCCTTTGGCTGCGTGATCTTCTTGATCCTGTATTTGCTGACTAGCCACCAGGGTAATTTGGGAACTATTCTGCCGGTGTTGTCCGTGTACGCACTGGCAGGCTTCAAACTGCTGCCCGCGTTTCAGCAGATTTACAGCAGTCTATCTGGAATGCGAGGCAATATGTCAGCCTTCGAAGCCATAAAAGGCGACCTGCAAGCCAGCGCAGTCAACGAATCTGTAGAAGCGAAAACGGCTCAACAAACAAGCAATACGCACCTGGTTCCTAAAACCTCCATTCAGCTCACAAACGTGACGTTCGCCTACCCAGGCAAGAAAAACCCCGCGCTGAAAAATCTGGATATCACTATATTCGCTAACAGCGTGATTGGCCTGGTAGGTTCTTCCGGCTCTGGCAAATCCACCGCTATTGATTTGGTACTGGGCCTGATGCAGCCCGAACAAGGCCAGTTATTAGTAGATGGCAAGCCCATTACCAAAGACAACCTGCGCGCCTGGCAGAACACCCTGGGCTTTGTACCGCAATCCATCTTTCTGGCGGACAGCAGCATTCGCGAAAACATCGCCTTCGGCCTGCCTGAACATGAAATAGACGACCAAAAGGTCCGCAGCGCCACCAAAATGGCCCACCTGGAAGAACTGGTCCAGGAGCTGTCAGACGGCTTGAACACACGAGTAGGGGAGCGCGGTGTGCAACTGTCCGGCGGCCAGCGTCAGCGTATAGGCATCGCGAGAGCCCTATACCACGACGCCGAAGTGCTGATTCTAGACGAAGCCACCAGCGCTTTGGACGGCATTACCGAAAAACTGATCATGGACGCCATCCACGATTTCGCCGGCCAAAAAACCATCATCATGATTGCCCACCGCCTGGCCACCGTAAAGCAGTGCGACATCATCTATTTATTAAGCAAGGGCACCGTTGTGGATGCCGGCACCTACACCCAACTGACTGAAAGAAACCAGATCTTCAAGCACATGGCACAGCACGCGTAACCGAACGACACCTGCAACTAACCACTCAGGAACATCCATGAAAGGCATTATTCTGGCCGGCGGCTCAGGCAGCCGCCTGTACCCCATCACCCGTGCTATCTCCAAACAACTGCTGCCAGTGTACGACAAGCCGATGATTTACTATCCACTGTCGGTGCTGATGCTGGCGGGCATTCGCGAGGTGTTGATTATCACCACCGCCGAAGACCAGGCGGGTTTTATACGCCTGCTAGGCGATGGCGCACAATTTGGCGTGAACATAAGCTACGCTGTTCAGCCAAGCCCAGACGGCTTGGCGCAGGCGTTCATCATCGGTGAAGAGTTTATAGGGCAAAGCAGCGTGTGCCTGGTACTGGGTGACAACATCTACTACGGCCAAGGTTTTAGCGAACTATTGCAAAGCGCCGCAGCGCGCCCACGCGGTGCTACCGTGTTTGGATACCGGGTAACCGACCCAGAACGCTTTGGCGTGGTGGAATTTGATGAACACCGGCGCGCTATCTCTATCGAAGAAAAGCCCACCAAGCCAAAATCCCATTACGCCGTGACCGGCCTGTATTTTTACGATAACGACGTAATCAACATCGCCAAAGCGGTTAAGCCCTCCCACCGCGGCGAACTGGAAATCACCAGCGTAAACCAAGCCTACCTCCAGCGGGGGGACTTGAACGTTGAGTTATTAGGGCGCGGTTACGCCTGGCTAGACACCGGCACCCACGACAGCCTGCACGAAGCCTCTAACTTTATTGAAACCCTGGAAAAGCGCCAGGGCCTGAAAGTGGCTTGCCTAGAAGAAGTGGCCTGGCGCATGGGCTACATCACCACCCAAAAACTGCTGCAGCAAGCCGACGAACTGAAGAAAAACGGTTATGGCGCCTACCTGAAGCAACTGGCCGAGCAGGAAGGCTGATATGAAAATAATCAGCACCGCCATACCCGATGTAAAAATACTGGAGCCAAAAGTCTTCGGCGACGATCGCGGTTTTTTTATGGAAACCTGGAACGTCGAACTGTTCAGTTCGCTGGGTATAAACGCGAATTTTGTACAAGACAACCACAGCCGCTCGGTGAAAAACACCCTGCGCGGCCTGCACTACCAGATCAAGCAGCCCCAGGGAAAACTGGTGCGAGTTACCCGCGGCGAAGTCTTCGATGTAGCGGTAGACCTGCGCAAAAGCTCACCCACTTTTGGCCAGTGGGTGGGCGAATACCTGTCGGAAGAAAACAGACGCATGATGTGGGTGCCGCCAGGCTTTGCCCACGGCTTTCTGGTGACCAGTGACGTAGCAGATTTTCAATACAAGTGTACGGATTTTTATGCGCCAGAGTATGAGCGCACAATTCGCTGGGATGATGCAGATTTGAATATCCAGTGGGGGCCAGAAAAAACAGACGACCTGCTGCTTTCAAAAAAAGATGAGCAAGGTAAATGGTTTGCGCAAGCCAGAGCTGAAATTGAGGGATACGCCTGAATGATACCTGTCACAAAGCCTTATTTACCCAGCCGCGAAAAGTTCGACAATTATCTGGATGGCATTTACGAGCGTCAGTGGCTTACGAACAACGGTCAACTGGTACAGAAACTGACTTCTCGATTGGAGGAACATCTGGGGGTAGAGAATCTGCTACTTGTTGCTAACGGCACTCTGGCGCTTCAGGTTGCCTATCGTGTACTGGGTGTAAGCGGTTCAGCTTCAGGTCAAAAGCCAGAAGCGATAACCACCCCCTTTACTTTTATCGCTACCGCCAGTTCTCTTAAGTGGGACGGAGTAGAACCTGTTTTTGTTGATATCGACCTAGAAACCTGGTGTCTCGATCCACAAAATATTGAAGCCGCAATTACACTCAATACTCGAGCAATTGTTCCGGTTCATGTTTTTGGTAATGCGTGCGATGTCGAGAAGATTGAGGCCATCGCCCAAAAACACAACCTAAAAGTCATCTACGATGGCTGTCATGCGTTTGGCGTAAGGTACAAAGGCGAAAGCCTGCTCAAATGGGGAGACGCCGCCACCTTGAGCTTTCATGCTACCAAGCTTTTCCACACTGGAGAGGGTGGCGCCATCATCTTCAAGCGCAAGGAAGACCTGGAACGAGCGAAGAAGATGATCAACTTCGGCATTACCGGGCCGGAGGCCATTGAAGAGCTGGGCATCAATGCCAAAATGAACGAATTACAGGCGGCAATGGGGTTGTGTGTTCTGGATGAAATCGAACAAATCAGCCGAGATCGCAAAGCCGTTACTGATACCTACGACCGGCTTTTTGAGGACAACCTTCAAAAGCAGAGCATTCAAACTGGTGCGAGCTACAACCATGCCTACTATCCGGTAGCATTGGAAAACGAGGCTCAGGTAGTCGAGCTTCTGTCCTCGCTTCGTGATTCGGGCGTTCTTGCGCGCCGTTATTTTTATCCATCCTTGGATTCAGTAGGTTCTCTGGATGCACATTCAACGGCTTGTTCTGAATCCAGAAAACTCTCTGAACGCATTGTTTGCTTGCCAATTTATTCCGGGCTGAAGACTGAAGAAATTGAGATGATATCCAAAAAGGTTCTGGAGGTTACTCGGTGACAGTTCGGCCAACGGGAGCCTTTTTTAGAACACCGGTGAGCTCTTCTAAAATTATCGCTTTTGTTGAGACGTTGGTTGGCCCCATCAAGCTTACCGGTGCAGCTGACCTGGAATTGACCGGCACCTGTGACTCCCGTGCCGGTGGCCATAGGCAACTGGTATTTGCTAACTCCGAGCATTACGGTGAAGGTAAAGAACTAATAGGCTCCTTTGTTTTGACGGAAGAATTGCCGAGTGAATCAATTCAAGGCTCCAACCAGTTCTGTGTAGTATCAGATCCCAGAGCTGTGTTTATGGATGTGTTGGCTTGGTTAATTGATTCTGTCGGGATCGATGCTCACTGGCGTGGTTTTACCTGCGAAGCGAAGATTTCGAACGCAGCGGAGGTTGCAAGCTCAGCCGTTATCGAGCCTGGCGTCGAGGTGGATACGGGGAGCGTCATCTGTGCCGGAGCCGTTATCAAGCGTGGCTCACGAATTGGCAGGAATACCATCATTCGGGAAAACGTGGTGATTGGCAGCGATGGCGTGACAGTGTACCGAGCGGCTGACGGCCGACTGCTCAAGTTTCCCCATGCGGGTGGTGTGTCAATTGGCGACAACACTGAAATAGGTGCAAATGCTGTGATTGCCGGTGGCATTCTGGCCCCTACGTTTATTGGTCACGATGTGGTGATTGGTAATCTTTGCAACGTAGGCCATGGGGCCGTTGTCGAGGATGGGGTTTGGATGTCTGTAGGCTCACTGCTTGGCGGCCATACAACGGTTCACGCTGGTGTGACCATCGCAATGGGCGTCAGTGTTCGCGACAATCTGGTGATTGGCGCAAAAGCATCGCTGGGCATGGGCAGTGTTGTGGTCAAAAATGTTGAGTCGAACCATTCGATGTTCGGTAATCCCGCCAAGCGAATGGTGGGCCTTAAAACCGGCCCCAAACGATAGGCTAGGAGTTGTCATGTCGGAAGTGCTGAAAGTTGTGTTCAAGGGCAGCCGAAATTATATCCAAGGAACCAGTTTGTTTAACGCATTGGTTGACGCAGCCGGTCAAAGAGGATTGATGGAAAGCAAGATCAATGTGTCATTCAAACACATGATCCACAACTCAGTTTGTATACTCGAGGAGCGTGCGCCAACGGCAGCGGATGCGGTAGTCGCTAAAATAGCTGGGCCTAACGGCGAGAGTTACCCATTGTGCATCAATGCAGCTACCGAAACCGAAGAAGCGGTGCGACAGGAATTTGATGAGCCCGAAGCATGCCGTGGTTCCATCGTCGGAGATAAGTCCATCGCTCAGAACAACCCTCACCATACGGACAGAATTGAACTGCTCGTATCGCTCTGCAAGAAAATGCATCAGGACTGCGTGGATAGCACCAAGAAATGGGTCTTCTCCCGATATGATGGTCGATTCCCAATTCCGGCTATGGATAAAGTGGAGCTTCGCATCACCAAGCAGGTGGGCACACGGCTAACTTGCAGCGATGTCCTAGTTAATGGCGAGAAAATCGCTGATATGTACTTTTCGTGACACATCAGAGCAAGAGGAACCACTCATGTTAGGGATTCAGTCGGTAGCGAGTTACCTCCCGAAAGGCCGAGTCAATAATTTGGAACAGGCAGATCGCTTCGAGACAGACAGGGACTTTGTCGAACAGAAAATCGGCGTTGCCACGCTGCCTCGGTTTGAAGAGACGGACAGCGTTGTGAGCGCGAGCGTTGCAGCCTTTGATCGCCTATGTAAAAAAGTGAATATTGATAAGTCAGAGATTGAGTGCGTGGTTCTGTGTACTCAAAACCCTGACAATGGTGGCTTGCCGCACAACTCAGCTTTGGTTCACGCTGCTCTGGAGCTACCGGAAGAATGCGCCTGCTTCGATATCGGGCTGGGATGCTCCGGGTATGTATATGGGTTGAGTGTGATTCAGTCTTTTATGGCTGCGAGCGGGATGAAAAAGGGATTACTCTTTACCTGCGACCCTTATTCCCGAATTCTTGATCCGGAAGATAAAAATACGTGTCTCCTTTTTGGCGATGCTGCGTCTGTTACGTTGATCAGCGACACCCCACGTTACAAACTTTCCACAGCAAAATTCGCCACCAAAGGTGCCGGCAGCGAGGCGCTTCAGAAAACAGCCCATGGTTTGGAAATGAACGGTCGGGCGGTTTTCAACTTTGCCTTGCAAGACGTGCCAAAGCAGATCAAACGCACGCTGGCATCCGCAGAATTGACTGCAGATGACATTGACCTGTTTTTGCTGCATCAGGGCAGTCGTTTTATGCTGGAGAACACCATAAAAAGAGCTGGTATTCCTAGTGATAAGGCACCCATAAGACTCTCCGAAACAGGAAATACTGTTTCATCGGCCATTCCGCTGTTGCTGGAAACAGAGCTGGACAATAGTCCGCAAAGAATTCTCATGTCAGGCTTTGGTGTGGGGCTGTCCTGGGCCACCGCAATTTATGAAGAAGTAAAATCGAGCTGATAGGAAATATTATGAACCGCGAAAAAGCTGTAAAAATCGTTATGTCCATGCTGGAAAAAAATGTTGAAGATCTGGAGATGTCTGAAGACAAGATGGGCAAAACACTTGTGGATCTGGGTGTGGATTCACTGGATTTGATGTTGGTGATTATGGACGTGGGCGAGGCCGCTGGGGTTGCTATTAGTGACGATGAGGCTGAGGTTCTGGATACGCCTGAGAAAATTGTTGAGTTTATAATTAAGTAATAAAGCATAGAGGTCATAAGCTGAGGCGTAGTAAAAACTCCTCGCTTTATACCAAAGTGCCAGTATAGCGACATCAACACTTGGCACTTTTTTCAATATCAAGGAATGCGCGAACTTCAAAGACCTAGACCTGCTGGAATCCTTAGCCTGTCAGATTGCCGCCATCAACCGCTCGGTGGAGAAGGGCATTGCTGGTTTGCCAGAGCATGAGAAGCTGGTTGTTCAGTACGAAGACTTCTGTCCGCGACCGGAGTATTACTACAACGAAATAACCCGCCGCTTGGTTGCGCAGGGCGGAGTGAGTGCGGAACAGGTGCCTGCTTACTCCGGCGAGGCGAGTTTCTCTAATACCAATCGTTGGCGGTTAGAGGAGTATTCGCAGAAGGAAGCGGAGCAAGTTTATGAAGCAGTCGCTGAACGCAAAGAAATTGAAATGAGGTACAAGGGGAAATCGTGAAAATAAATACAAAAATAGAGCTTAGTGGTGAGGATCAGCAAGAACTTACCCGAATTTTAGATTGTTCAGTAGACGGCCTTCCAGACGCACGTTAACGCATTTTCCCTTGGTGTCGGGGGATAACGTTCAAGACAAATGGCGATATTCGCCAGGTTAATAATGTTCCAGCGCCCTATGCGCGGATAGCGCTTTCAACCAAAGATGGCCTGAAATGGGACAGAATCAAGCGGTGAGACAAAAGCAAAGCCACGGCAAAAGTCACACCAACGACGATTGGGCTGAAAGCGCTGGGAGCCTATCTCGACAAAAAAAGCTTTCCGAAATCCCACACCCGAATGGAAGCATTGAAGCAGGTACTAGAGGCGCAAGGTAATTTCAAGTCTGCCTTTGTCTGGTTTTATAACAAGGAAAACGAAGAGCAGCGTCTGCAGAAGGAAAAACGCAGCTTTGATGTCACCCTCAAAGAGCTGGATGCCGTGCGCGCCGCGATTAGTGCAATATTCCCGGCCATCAGCAACCCTCATATTGAAGTAAACCCGTTACGGCTGGCGGTAACCATCAACGGCGAAACGCTGGATCTTATGCAGCTGAGTGACGGTTACAAAACCCTGCTGGGCTTGGTGGTTGATCTGAGTATGAGGATGGGCTTGGCAAATCCGCATCTTGATGATTTGCCAAAAGCCGATACGACGATGAAATAGACAGCGTACTGCCGCTGGCAGCCAGTGATGTGCGGGTGTACCGGATGCAAAGCGGCATTGTAAATGCTTGCGTATATAGGTAACCAACATCCGGTATGCCAGTCGCCGGTCGGAACTAAGCCTGGAAGAGAAAGGCAAAAAAGTCACGGTGAGCCTGAGGAGCGGCGAAGAAGCTAAGGAACCTCTGAATAACTTTCCAAAATCAGCGATAATGCAGCCATCGCTAACCGCATAGGATTCGCCGCCACCATGGGCCAGAACGGTCGGCCACCGTACGCGTTGTCTTCCATGCTGCGGGTTCACTGCATGCAACTGTTTTACAAGCTTAGTGGTCCGACACATCGGGATCCGGCGATGGAAGATGCGCTGTACGAGATCGAATCCATGCGGTGCTTCGCTGGCCTGAAGCTGGATCGTTTGCCGGACGAAACCACCATTCTCAAGTTCCGTCATTTCCTGGAACGCCACGGCCTTGGCAAGGTGTTGTTCAAAGAGGTGAACAAGCACTTGGAGAAGAATGGCTTGATGCTGCGCGAAGGCAGCATTGTGGATGCCAGCATCATTTCGGCACCGAGCTCCACCAAGAATGAGAGCGGCCAGCGTGATCGCATCGGCGGACCGCCAGAAATGCACCAGACCAGGAAGGGCAACCAATGATACTTTGGCATGAAGATTCACATTGGTGTCGACGACACACTCGGGCTGATTCACAGCATCGACACCACGGCCGCCAACGTCCACGACATCGTACCCGCCGACAAGCTGCTGCACGGTGATGAGCGGCGGGTATTCGGCGATGCCGGTTACTTGGGCATCCAAAAACGGGCTGAGCATAAGCATCGTAAAGATGTGTCCTGGTTCATTGCCAAGCGCCCTGGCACTCGCAAGAAGCTAGATGCGGATAAGTTAAAGGCCGAGAAAATCAAAGCCAGCATCCGGGCCAAAGTGGAACACCCGTTCCGGTACATCAAGCAAGTCTTTGGCTACAGCAAGGTGCGCTACCGTGGCCTATCAAAAAACACCCATCGGCTGCACCTGCTGGCCGCATTCACCAACTTGATGATCGGTGAAAAATATCTACTGGCGTAGGG
>Ga0314771_100097_pt1 | contig 30133 bp, 27 predicted proteins | sample MetaGCB42018_FD_204522 | JGI IMG/M metagenome (GOLD analysis project Ga0314771, IMG submission 204522) | Cryopeg brine microbial communities from Beaufort Sea near Barrow, Alaska, United States - CB4 2018 | ecosystem: Environmental > Aquatic > Marine > Coastal | place: USA: Alaska | collected...
GTTTTATGCCCTTTTAGCAGCGCAATATCGTAGCCGTCCAGCAGCCAGTTGATCTGCTCGCCGGTCAGCGGCATCAGCTCGTCCGAGGCTCTGGGCCACTTGAATTTCTCCTCGGCCAAGGCCTTGTAATAGAGTACAAAACCGTTGTACTCCCACATCAGACACTTGATCTTGTTACGCTGCCGATTGGTGAAAGCGTAGAGTGCTCCGGTGAAGGGGTTATGGCCCAGTTCCCGCTCAATCAGCACGGCCAAGCCATTAGCCTGTTTGCGAAAATCAATCGGCGCACGATAAAGATAGATCTCCGGCAACGCCAGTGATGGGCGCAGGTATCGGCGGCGCATCACAGTTGCCTCAGAACCGCACTCAGCAGTTGGATGTTGCCTGCGTGCAGCCCGGCGATTGATACACCACCGGGCAACGATACGGTCAGACCCTCTATCGCGCCCGCGCCGGGAACCGACACCACACGTGCAAATCCACTATTCGCTTTTGCTTCTTCCGGATTCGGATACGCTTTAATAGCGCTCAGCTTCCTGCGCCAATAAACGAATTGATGGTAGATCAGTGACTGCTGCTTGCAGTAGAGGCTGCCGGACACACCGGCGGTGTGCCAATCATTGATATGCTGTTGCCAGAAGTGCGCTCGTTCGGTCGGGGTCATGCTAATTCCTCTCGGTGCTGGTGAGGAAATCAGTGTGTGCAATCGGGGAGCTGGGGTGTAGGTGCTGATTTATTGGCGCCGCCTCCGGCTGAGAGGCAACCGGATCCCAAAGACGAGAGGCCGGCTTCTAACGACTCGGCAGGACGCCGAATCGAACCCGTGCGAAATGACGGAGACCCCCGTCCTACGTCGACGCATGTCGTACACAGGCAAACCGGGTCTTCTTGATCATTTCGTGACACAAATGAAAGTCTTCACCCGAAGTGATTGATATTTTGGCTCTCACTTTTTCTCCCTTGCTTGGTCAGACCTGAAGACAAGTCGATGTCCGGCCTTTCGAGCTGCTGGACGCCCCTAAAAAATCACTCCGGGCAGGCCAAAGGCACTGCGTAGAGTCTGAAGTGGTCCTGACTGCCTAACACAGAAAATTACGCCCTCGCGCACCTTCAACTATTACCTTGAATACGGTTTTCCTCTTCCCCGGAACGGGCCGCGGAAAGGCGGATTTAAAATGCAGCTCTATCCTAAATACACCTTGCAGGATATGTTTTTCCTTATATATTAGTGGCTTGAATAAATTTTAAGCAATGAATCACTGTATTGTAAATGCCTCAGATCGCAAGCCTTTTCTCGCGAGGGTACTGATCGCTGAGCCGACAGGAAGGAGTGTGAATCAAAGAGATCGCGTCACAGGTGAAGAGCAAATATCCCCTGAAGTCAGGGCCCCTTCTCTATTGCACAATTGCACACACGGATCAAGCGGGCTTGTGGGCTGCGTGCGTATTCTGATGAACGTGAACACGCATACTGGTCGAACTTGAACACCTGATTTCCTAATGCATCACCCACCCTGGTTTTTACATCGGGTGTTCACATTCAGTCAATTCGCTTTTTCGTTTCCTCATCGATTCTCCTTGCAGGTTCAGTTTGTGAGCGTTGTGCATCAGGCGATCCAGAATGGCATTGGCCAGGGTGTTATCACCGATGCTGGCGTACCACTGGTCGGTGGGAAACTGGCTGATCATGAACGTGGATGTGCTGCCGTATCGGTCATCCATGATCTCCATCAGGTCATTCCGGTGAGCCGGCGAAAGGGGTTCCAGTCCCCAGTCGTCGATGATCAAGAGGTCGATTTTGGCCAGTTGTCCCAGCAGCCTCTTGTAACTGCCATCGGCAGACCTTGCTGACGCCGCTGCGTAGATTATCGGGGACCAGTAGCGTGGGGTGCCGCCATAGAACTCGAAGGTGCGTACATGGCTTTGCAGCCAGTCCCGCAACAACTGACCCCAGGTGGCTTCGACGTAGGTGTAGTTGGAAGACCCTAGGACCGCCACAAAGATCTGGGCCTGGCGTACCTCGCCGGTGGACGGGCTGACCACTGGTGTCGTCACACCGCAGTAGTCGATAAAACACTTCTCGCTCGCCTTGTGGACCTGGCGCACGGAGCGCCGCAGTCCCTTGGCCTACTGCCGATAGCGGGCACAGTACTGGGAGTAGCTGTAACACCGGTTCGGATACTGCGCGGTGTATCCCTCCCACAGCAACAGTTTAGTCATCTCCTTACGACGCAGCTCCTGATCGTCCGTTTCCCAGGCGGGCTCCTGGAAGTGACGGGAGGCCCGGGTATTGGCCGCGGGATAGAACAGCTGAGCCAACCGGGACTCGGTCAGCGCCTCCGGCAGCGGCAGTAATCCCCCGAGAAACGACGGTGATCAAAAGTAGAATTTTCTGTAAGCTAAACGCAGGGAGATTCTGCATGAAAAAATCACGGTTTTCCGACAGCCAGATCCTGTCAGTTTTCAAGCAAGCCGAAAACGGCGTACCGGTACCGAAACTGTGTCGCGAGCACGGCATAAGCAGTGCGACCTTCTACAAATGGCGCGCCAAGTTCGGTGGCATGGACGCGTCGATGATGGCCCGGCTGAAGGAACTGGAGGATGAAAACCGCCGGCACAAGAAGATGTACGCCGAGGAACGACTAAAAGCGGACATCCTCAAGGAAACCATCGAAAAAAGTGGTAAAGCCGTCTCGTCGCCGTGAGGTGGCACAAAAAGCTGTCAGCGAAAAGGGGGGGTGAGTATCCGCTTGTCCTGCTCAATGTTCAGCATCAGCGAGACCTGCTATCGGCATCAAACCAAGCTCAGCGATGAGAATGCCGAGATGGCCGACTGGCTGATCCGATTGACGCATAACCAGAAGAACTGGGGCTTTGGCCTGTATTTTCTGCATCTGCGCAATGTGAAGCGCTTTGGCTGGAACCACAAGCGGGTCTATCGAATTACCGAGAGTTGGAGTTGAACCTGCGTATCAAACCCAATAAACGCCTGGTTCGCGAGAAACCGGAGCCATTGGCGGTGCCCGAAACGATCAATGACAGTTGGTCGATGGACTTCATGCACGACCAGCTCAGCGATGGCCGCAGTTATCGGTTACTGAACGTGATCGACGACTTCAATCGCGAAGGTCTTGGCATCGAGGTCGACTTCTCATTACCAGCGGAACGCGTGATCCGGACGCTGGATCAGATTATTGAGTGGCGCGGAAAGCCTCGCTCAATCCGCTGTGACAACGGGCCAGAGTATATCAGCGGCAAGCTGTCGGCATGGGCTGAAAGTCAGGGTATCCATTTGGCCTTTATACAACCCGGTAAGCCCCAGCAGAATGCCTGCATCGAACGCTACAACCGAACCATTCGCTATGATTGGCTGACACAGTATCTATTCGACAGCACCGAGGAAGTCCAGAACTACGCAACCCGCTGGCTCTGGCACTACAATAACCAACGACCCAATATGGGAATTGGAGGGATTACCCCTCAACAGAAACTGGCCATGCTGGCCTGAGGTCTACTTTTGAACCCCGCTAAAAATGGGGGGATTACCCTGTTTCTCAGACGCTTGAACATCTCGTCACCACTTAGTCACCGTCTCGCGTACTTCTGCAGCATTCCTTTTGTCAGAACCGGCTCAACCAACCGACCAAAATTCTCGTGGCCCGACTGATTCCGAAGCCGGTGTTAAGAGCCTCGTGCCGTTGGTTTGCAGTAACGACCGGTTCGCCGCGTGATAAACCTGTGTCATCTCGGCCAGGATTGAGATGGCGATTTCGGCAGGTGCCTTTGCCTTGATGTCCAGCCCGGCCGGCGAATGTATTCGCTTGATTTCCTCATCAAATCCCAAATCTTTCAGCTGTTTCACCCGTTGCTCATGGGTTCTGTGGCTACCCAGCGCGCCGATGTAAAAGCAGTTTGATCTGAGTAGTACTTTTAGAAATCCGGGTTCCCGTTCATGCTCATGAAACAGCAAAACCGCCGCTGTCCAGGCATCTGTTTGGATATCTGAACAATCTGAGGGGGCAGCAATGTGCTGGGTTGCCAGCCCGAGATTTGCGCTGGATTCAAGGGTTTTCTGGTCCGGCGACATGATCAGTACCTCGTAATCACTGGCCGCTGCGAGATGTCCAAGGGTGGGGGTGTTATACCCTTTTCCCATAATCAGCACCCGACGGCGGGGGATATACCAGCGCCGGAACACTCGGTCGGGCAACGGGTGGTTCCGGTCGGTCAGCGAGTGATGATTTCCGCTGCTTAAATCGGTGTCCAGCGCGATCGGTTGCCGCGATTGCAAAGCTTGATCAATGCACCAGATGGACGCGTCACTGAGATCAACATCAATATAGATATCGATGCCCGCGCCGCACGGTAGTTGAATATCAATATAAGGTGACCCAGCGCCAAGTCTAAGCAATCGGTTGGCTCTCGCAGCCATAGCGGCAACGGCCTCCGCAACAATGACTGACTCTGCACAACCTCCGCCAGTCAGGTGGCCGGCATACTGGCTATCTTCCGCAACCACCATCTGACTGCCCAGCGGTCGGGGAGACGAGCCGTTATTATCTATCAGGGTGACAAGCGCGACCCGCAGCCCTTCTTTACGGAAGTTGATGAAATCGGAGATGAGGTTTTCAAAGGAATCCATGGTTGTCTTCGGGTTGCCCCGGCCTCCTGATGTGACTCGTTAGCAATGATTGCCAAAACGATGTTTGCACAATGTCAGGCCTGATGCTCTCCGCATCCCTGAGAATCGCATCGAAATCAGACTCAGGGGTAAAACAGAATACGGCGGGGCAACAAGTCGTTCTCTCGGGCAAGGCATCTCTCAATATCGCCGGATAGACTCTTCTCAAGGTGGTCCCATGTCCCGTACCTGCCACCAAGGAGGAGAGTATGACTGCTTATCAGCCACCGGTGTCCGGCAAAAGCCAGGTGCATATTGGCGTTCGCCAGGAGCGAATTGAAGACGAAGCTCTTTTGCGGGGGCTTGGTCATTATGGCGACGATCTGCCAACGCCACCGGGGACACTTTATGCGGCCGTCGTTCGCTCACCCCACGCCCATGCCAGACTCAATTCGGTGGATGCTTCGCGGGCGCTTAGTATGGCCGGTGTCCATGGTGTATTGACCGGAGAAGACGTCAAGCGTTGGGCAAATCCCTTCCCCGTCGGTGTGCGACAGCCCATGGAGCATTGGTGCCTGGCCATCACCAAGGTTCGATATGTGGGCGAGCCCGTTGCGGTGGTAATTGCGGAAAGCCGTTATCTTGCTGAAGATGCGATGGAAGGCGTTAATGTTGAGTATGAGGTTCTGCCCGTTGCTGTCGATCCTGAATTGGCGGCTGGAGATGATGCGCCGGTCCTCCATGATGAGGTTGGTGGCAATATCGTCAATGATCGTCAATTTCTCTATGGCGATCCCGACAGTGCCTTTGCCGAAGCCGATCATCGAGTTTCCATCAAAGTTCGGTTTCCTCGCAGTGCCTGTACTCCAATCGAATGCTATGTAGTACTGGCTCAGTTTGATCCCACCGCCACCGCTTATGACGTTACCTCAAACTTCCAGGGCCCCTATGCGCTTCACTCGGTCATGTGCCGGGCGTTGGGTGTGCCGGCAAATCGACTGCGCCTGCGCACTCCGCCGGATTCCGGGGGTAGTTTCGGTATCAAGCAAGGGGTGTTTCCCTATGTGGTCATGATGGGGTTGGCGGCGCGAAAAGTAGGCGCGCCGGTTAAATGGGTTGAAGACCGCCTTGAGCATCTGCAGGGCGCATCGTCCAGCACCAATCGCGTAAGTTGTATTGAGGCTGCGGTGAGCAGAGAGGGGCGTGTTACTGCACTGCGACTGGATCAGCTCGATGATTGCGGAGCCTATCTTCGCGCCCCGGAGCCTGCGACCACCTACCGGATGCATGGCAACCTTACTGGAGCTTATGACATCCGTAATCTGGCTGTGCGCAATCGTATAGTCATGACCAACAAAACCCCCACTGGCCTCAACCGTGGATTTGGAGGGCCTCAGGTTTACTTCCCACTGGAACGGTTGATGCAGCGGATTGCCATCGAACTTGGGCTGGACCCGCTCGACGTCATTCGGATCAATCTCATACCAAGCGGTTCCTTTCCTTATCGCTGCGCAGCGGGTTCGCTCCTGGACTCAGGCGACTATCCCGTCGGTCTGGAGAAGGGCGTCAGGGAAGGAGGGCTTGATGAACTTTTGGCCCGTCGTGATGAGTATCGCCGGCAGGGTCGAATCTATGGCATCGGCTACACCGCCGCGGTGGAACCGTCGATTTCAAATATGGGCTACATCACCATGGCTTTTACGCCCGAGGAGCGTCGCCGGGCTGGCCCTAAAAACGGCGCTGTGAGTACCGCAACCATTACCGTTGACCCGCTCGGCAGTGTCAGTGTGCACGTGTCGTCGACCCCGCAGGGCCAGGGTCATCGGACAGTTATCGCTCAGGTTGTCGCGGAAGTACTGGGTATTCCACTCGAATCCATAAACGTCAATGTCGAGTTGGATACCAGTAAGGATGCCTGGTCGATTGCCTCTGGTAATTATTCCAGCCGTTTCTCAGGTGCTGTTGCCGGTGCTGTCTATAACGCAGCCATCAAGATTCGTGATCGTTTGGGGCGGATTGCCGCCGCGCAATGGGGCGTCGGCGCCGAGGCCATCTTGTTTGGCGGTGGCCGGATCTTTGCGGAAAGTTCCGATCAATCGGCGTCGTTTCACCGTATTGCCGGTGCCGCTCATTGGGCACCGGCGACATTGCCCGACAGTGAATCAGGTGGGCTGCGGGAAACGGCCTTCTGGACTCCAGAGGAGCTTGCCGCACCTAAAGATGATGAGCTGATCAACAGTTCACTCTGTTACGGCTTCATCTTTGATTATTGCGGCGTTGAAATCGACAAAATCACCGGGGCCGTCCGCATTGATCGCTACGTCACGTTGCACGATGCCGGTCGTATGCTCAACCCGCAACTGGTCGATGGTCAGATCCGCGGGGGGTTTGCCCAGGCATTGGGAGCGGCATTGATGGAAGAATTCAGTTATGGCGAGGATGGCAGCTTCATATCCGGCACCCTTGCTGACTATCTTATTCCCACCAGCATGGAGGTTCCGGAACCGGTCATTTTGCATATGGAAACGCCTTCCCCTTTCACGCCTTTAGGCGCCAAAGGAGTTGGTGAGGGCAATAATATGAGCACACCGGTGTGTATTGCCAATGCGGTTGCTGATGCTCTCGGCGAGAAAGAGATTGAGTTGCCGCTGACACCGTCAAAGGTGCGAACCTTGATGGGAATTGATGAGCCGCCCCGGCCAGAAGGCGTTGGTCAGGCCGACGCCAGGTCCTCAGGTGCTGGCTCCAAACTCATGGCTCATGACTCGGTCGACCTTCCCGGTAAACCCCAGGACGTTTTCGACACCCTCCTGGATCCCGCCACCCTGGCAGCCATTATTCCGGGTTGCCATACCCTGGAGCTGGCCGGAGAAAACTGCTATCGCGCGGATGTAACAGTGGGCGTTGGCATGATCCGGGCCCGCTTTGCCGCACAGGTTTCGCTTTCTGATCTTGTCCCCCCCAACAGCCTGCGATTGTCCGGCTCAGGTACCAGCTCAATGGGTTCGGCCGAGGCGACAGCGACGATTGTTCTCACGGCAATAGCGGGCGATAAGACTCGGCTGGAGTATGACTATGAAGCCACGGTCGGGGGCAAAATTGCCTCGGTGGGTGGGCGCATGCTGCAAAGTGCATCGAAAATGATTATCGGACAGATCTTCTCACGGCTTTCCGTTCGAATGGGGGGTGGCCCGTCTCGCTTCAAGCTGCTGCATCGCCTGTGGGACTATCTCAAAAGCTTGCTTAAAAGCAAGGGAGGTCAGTCATGAAGCCTGCCCCGTTTGACTACGCCCGTCCGAACACACGTCGCGAAGCCTGTGAACTGCTAAAAAAATACGGTGATGAGGCCCGGCTGCTTGCTGGTGGCCAGTCGCTTATGGCGGTGCTGAATATGCGGTTAGCGCAGCCAAAAGTGCTGATTGATGTTTCGGCTATAGAGGACTTGCACTACATCGAACGCCGGGATGATTACCTCGCGGTGGGCGCGGGCATTATTCAGGCGGAACTACTGGAGCGGCCAACGCTCGTGGACGAAGTGCCCCTGCTGGCTCTGGCGATGCCCTGGATTGGGCATGCACAGACCCGCAATCGTGGCACGGTCTGTGGCTCGATTGCCCATGCGGATCCCAGTGCTGAACTGCCGCTGTGTCTGCTGACGCTGGGCGGTGAGGTCGTGCTTGAAGCACATCGGGGCAAGACCCGGCGGGTGCCTGCCGCGGACTTTTTCCAGGGGGTCCTGACCACTGCACGGCGTCCCGACGAGTTGGTGACCGAGGTTCGTTTTCCGCTCAAAAAGCCCGGCAGCCGTTATTGTTTTCGCGAAGTGTCAATGCGCCATGGTGACTTTGCAATTGTGGCGCTGGCGGCGGTTATTGCCGATCAGCAGGTGGATCTCGGGATTGGTGGCGTCGCTGATCGACCGGTTGTACGCACCCTGTCCAAGGGCGAGAGGCTTAATGCCGAACTGAATGAGTTTGCCTGGTCGCTGGATGCTCAGGACGACGCTCATGCGTCGGCGATTTATCGCCGACATTTAATCCGTGAACTTGGTTCCGTAATGATCAACGATCGTTCGGCGACAGAAGAGGGCCCCATCCATGCAATCCAAAGCTGATACTCGATACCGCGTGACGTTGACGCTTAATGGTCGCGAGCGAAGTGGCTACGCCGAACCCCGCATGCAGCTCTGCGATTTTTTGCGTCACGATCTTGGTGCGACCGGTACTCATGTGGGTTGTGAGCATGGTGTGTGCGGTGCCTGCACGGTGCTTGTGAACGGCCGGGCCAGTCGGTCCTGTCTTATGCTCGCGGTACAGGCTGACGGTAAACAACTGGAAACCGTTGAATCGCTAGCGGCCGGTGATGAGCTGAACGATTTGCAAAAAGCTTTTCGCAAACACCACGCTCTGCAATGCGGGTTTTGCACATCTGGAATCCTGATGTCGAGTATGGAATTTCTGGCTAAAAGTACGAGCCCCACAGAACCCGAAGTGCGCGAAATGCTGTCTGGTCATTTGTGCCGGTGCACGGGCTATACGGGCATCGTGAATGCAATTCTCGAGGTAGCGGAAGAGCGGAATTCTGGTATCTCACGCCAAACTGACATCAATAAGGAGAACAATAATGTTTGATCTTGGCCGTAGCTTTCTGGCCGCGGTTGAGCGTCGCCCATGGGCGATTGCGATAGCCGATGGCGATATACATAAACGTTACGATACCTGGTTTGAGGATATCCAGAGCGTCGCCCGGGCACTGGAGGGCTTTGGGCTGCGCAAAGGGGATCGCCTCCTGGTGGTTATGCAGAATCGTTGGCAGATGGCCACGCTGCATTGGGCCTGCCAGTTTGCGGGGATCATCATTACCCCCGTCAACTGGCGTTCGACTGCCCAGGATCTGGCATTTTTTATTCAGGATTCGGGCGCCAGGGTGTTGGTGTATGACGGCTCAGCAGGGGAGGCGGTGGACAATTGTGCCGAGGCCCAGGCGATGACTCATATTGCGGTGGGTGAGGTGGGTAGTGCTGCCGCTCACGATTTTGACACGCTGTTGGGTGGAGACGGGGAGACAGTTCTGCGAGCAACCCCCGAGGATCTATCCCTGATGTTGTACACCTCGGGAACTAGTGGCAAACCCAAAGGAGTTCCCCGTCTGCACCGTGCTGAGCGAGCAGCGGCTTTGGCCCACGTCGCGCAAAATCTTTATGGCCATGACGAGTGCACGCTTGGGGTCATGCCACTATACCACACCATGGGGGTGCGCTCATTGCTCGCCATGGCGTTGATCGATGGTAAGTTCGTTTGCGTTCCGAAATTTGATCCCGAGGTAACGCTGGAAGTCATAAAAACTGAGCAAGTAACCAATCTTTATCTGGTCCCCACTCTTTATCACATGCTGATGGAGCACCCGGGCTTTCTGCCTGAGCGCGTCAAGAGTGTCGACAAGCTGGGCTATGCCGGGGCACCCATGAGCGCCGGACTTATCGGCCGTGTTGAAGCCGCATTCAAGCCCGCTTTATTCGTCAACCATTACGGCAGTTCTGAAATATATACCTTCACCATTAATCAGAACGCCAGTCGCAAGCCCGGTTCCTCTGGCCGCGCCTCGCTCAATCAACGTATTCGTGTCGTCAAGGCGGGCGCTGGCATGCCCGATGCCATCATGCCGGTGGGGAAAGAAGGCGAAATTATCGCGGATATGGAGGGTGATGAAGCCTTTCAGGGCTATTGGCAGCGGCCGGATGCAGATCAGAAGTCGATCAGGGATGGTTGGTATTTTACCAGCGATACCGGGTATTTCGACGCAGATGGCGATCTTTTTGTCACCGGTCGTGTTGACGACCTGATTATTACGGGGGGTGAAAACGTCAGCCCTGCAGAGATTGAGGATGTGCTTTCTCTGCACCCCCAGATCGAAGAAGTGGTCGTGGTTGGAACGCCTGACGAGCGGTGGGGGAGCGTGGTAACTGCTTTTGTAAAGTGTCGCGAGACATTGGAGGAAAAGGAGCTTGACCGGTACTGCATTGACGGTGGCCTGACCCGGTTCAAAAGACCTCGGCGCTACGTGTTTATCAACGAGATTCCAAAATCCCCGATCGGTAAGGTATTGCGCCGAGTGCTCCGGGATCAAACATCATCACCTGCGAAGCCTTAATCAGAGCTCAGGTAACAAATCAGGAACATGTCATGAACAGTAAAAATAAAGAACTGGTGGATTTCCTCGCTTCCGAGTTTGACGGCTTTGACGTGCAGATCGATCCGCAAGCTGAGCGTGCGGATATCATTCTCAATCGTCCTCCGCTGAATGTCATTGAAATGGCCCAGCGCGATGAGCTAAGGCAAGTGTTTGAGGCGTTAGATCAGCTTGATGATGTACGCGTCATCGTCTTGCGCAGCGAGGGCGAACACTTTTCCAGCGGGGGCAATATCAGGGGCTTTCTCGAGGCATCTCCGGAGCATGTGTCAAAGCTGGCCGACAATGTTGCCGCGCCGGCTCGCTGCTCAAAACCGGTCATTGCTGCCAACCGGGGTTACACCTTTGGTGTAGGTTTCGAATTGTCGTTGGCATGTGATTTTCGAATTGCCTCTGAATCTACACTCTACGCCTTGCCTGAACAGCGGTTGGGCCAAATTCCGGGTTCCGGTGGCTCGGCGCGATTGCAAAAAACCATTGGCATTACTCGAACCAAGCACATGGTTATGCGGGCTGCACGTATCAGCGGGAAGCAAGCACTTGACTGGGGATTTGTGACTGAATGCGTTGCAGACGACCAACTTGAAGTCGCAACCCAGGCCTTGGTGGATGAGCTGCGCACCTTCTCACCACTGGCTCAGCGTACTGCGAAGCGAATGATCAATGATAACGAGGACGCGACTCTGTCTGTAGCCATTGAGATGGAAGGTCACTGCTACAGCCGTCTGCGTTCGTCCGACGACTTCCGCGAAGGTGTGGAGGCGTTCCACTCCCGGCGCAAGCCCGAATTCCGGGGACAGTAATAGCGCTATCAACGTCTGACATCCAACAATAATGAGAGACAAAGCATGCCAAATCACACACTGAATAATACGGGCGACGCACCATCGTCTCACCCGGAGACGCCATGGTTTACAAGCCTGACTCAATCGCTGAACGTCAAGTCCGTCAGTGCGGGCGTAGTTGCCGCGCTATTTGGATGCTCGGGGGCGGCACTGATCGTTATAAGTGCCGCTGAGGCGGGCCATCTCAGCGACGGTCAGACCGTTGCCTGGTTGTTTGGTATCTATTTCATCGGTGGTTTGATCAGTTTAATCATGGCGCTACGCTATCGTCAGCCAATTACCGGGGCCTACTCCATCCCGGGAGCAGCCATCATGATAGGTGCCCTGGCGACCATTCCATTTACGGAAGCCGTCGGCGCATTCATCATGAGTGGTGCGATTGTCCTGGTGTTGGGACTGAGTGGCGTGGTGGGGCGGATCATGAACTGGCTGCCAATGCCCATCGTGATGGCGATGATCGCCGGCGCACTGATACGTTTCGGTATTGGGGCGGTGCAGGCGGTAGAAGCTATGCCGTGGATCGCAGGTAGTGTTGCCCTGACATTCTTTCTCTCGGCCCGCTTTACTAAAGCAATACCGCCAAGTGCTGGCGGCAGCCCTGGTTGGGTTTGTCGTCGCACTGATGACCGGTTCCGTGGAACCCGCTGCGGTGAATATCGCCTTTGTGTTTCCCGAACTGACAACGCCAACCTTTACGCTAAATGGCTTTCTGGCCATCTCTATACCGTTGGCGGCACTGGTATTGGGCGCAGAAAACGCCCAGGCTATTTGCGTATTGATGGCTGAACGCTATGCCCCGCCCGTTAATGCGATGACGACCATTAGTGGTATCGGCGGCATGGTGACGGGGTTTCTGGGTGGCCATAATGCCAACATTGCCGGCCCGATGACCGCAATTTGCTCGTCCGAGCAGGCGGGTGATGATCGCAGTCAACGTTATGGGGCCACCGTCGTCAACGGAATCTTGTTCTGTGCATTCGGCTTATTTGCCGGTGCAGCTGTACCCTTTATTCTCGCACTGCCGAAAGCGCTGATCGGAACCGTCGCTGGCCTGGCCATGATTGGTGTATTGGTGGCGGCCTTTCAGCAGGCGTTTTCCAAGCCACTGGGGCACCAGATCGGGGCAATGGTTGCGCTGCTTGTTGCCATGAGCGGTATTAGCTTGTTTGGGATTAGCTCACCTTTCTGGGCGTTAGTATTCGGCATAGTGATCTCACTTCTGCTATCCGAAAAGCCAACGGAAGCCACTGGCGTCAAATCTGACGAATGATAGTGCGGGCCGCAGCAATGCGGCCATGCTCTCCTAGCGTTACCGTTTTGCCACGCTAACGCTCTTTTACAACGTAGCGCGCTGGCACTAACACAGGTAGAACGGGAAAAAAAGACGTGTTATCGTCATAACCTTCGCATACGAGAGATGTGATTGTTATGTCAGTTGCTCACCGAATTTTTCATGGGGCGTTCGGGCGGATTGCGCTGCTAGGGATGGATCAATCGCTGGTTGCGCATGCCCATTCCGAGTGTCATGTATTGCTCAAAGCGTCCGGAGGAGATACGTTTTTCTCGGTTCGTAATCGACAACAGCCGTTGACCGATAAAACAGCTGTGCTCATTAATGCCTTGGAGCCTCATTCATACGTGCATAAGCCTGGTGCAAACGACACATTGATCCTGGCCTTGTACATTAACCCTGACTGGCTTGCGGCACTTCACTACACGCTCGCGTTCAGTGGTCGTCCCGATTTTTTCCTGAATCCCTGCATTGAGCTGTCTCCGGTCTTGCGCCGTAAGGCTGATTCACTGATATCGGAAATGCTTTCTTTTGGAACGATTGCTCATAGCAGACTGGAAGATCTGCTATTCGATTTAATGATCAGCATTAGCGAGAAACACTCTGACTGGCGTCACCTGTCCAAATTACGGGTGTGGGAGACACCTAACTGCCATGATGCCCGCATCCGAAAGGCCAAGGAGTTGATTTTTGGGCACCCGGAAGGCGATTTGGATATAGGCATGATCGCGAGGGAATGCGGGTTGTCGAGAGCGCAGTTTTTCGCGCTGTTCAAAAAAAATACAAGTATGACTCCGCAAATGTTTGCCAATATCGGCAAGATGCAGACTGCCTTTCAGTGGCTATCCGAGCACCGGTCCTGCACCTTGGGCAATCTTTCGGATAACCTGGGTTTTTCCAGTCAAGGGCATTTCACCCGATTCTTTCGCCGCCATATCGGTGCTGCACCCAGCCAATACCAGCGCACAATCGACGTTTACCCATCTTGAAATTTGATCTTGGCCGCTTCGTGACGTATTGAGTTGGGGTAGGCTTGGCTGACGTAAAGCGTGCAAGCCATGCAGAGTAAAAGCCTCTGGGGTGACTTAGGCGATTGACCGATAGTGCTATGGCCGCATAATCGGACCATATTGGTATCTTTCAAAGGGAAGGCCCCCGGGGGGGGCTTCCCTTGGGTTGAACTATCAGTGGGCTCCAGGCTTTGCCCAGGTACGCTTCCTGAACCTCTGACGAGACCATCAGCGCGTTTGCAGTATCGGCATGGACGATCTTGCCAACTTCGAGTACATAGCGCCGGTCAGCCAGTTTGAGCGCCATGCGAGCGTTTTGTTCCACCACCAGTATGGTCACCCCGAATCTACGAATATCGGCCAGGGCACTGAAGATGTTCTTCACGATGATGGGGGCCAGTCCGAGACTGAGCTCATCAAGCAGCAGCAACCGAGGTTTAGCCATCAGGGCGCGCCCCATCGCCAGCATCTGCTGTTCACCACCTGAGAACGCCCCGGAGAACCGCAAGCGGCGTTCCAGAAGCCTCGAATACAACTTGTACACCTGTTTGCGGGTTTCCAGTGCTTCCGCTTTCGGGCGGGTATAGGCGCCCAACATCAGGTTTTCCTCAACGGTCAGGGTACCGAAGGCCCGCAGACCGATTTGGCGCCTTATGGCCACTAGGAATGGACATTGAGATCCTGAATTCAGATACTAACCGCAGCAGTACTGCTTTTCCACGAACACGACTGGGAACCCGGAGTATTAGCGGCATTGTTCGGGACGGAGTGTTTCATCTGGGCGCGCTAGGCAGTCGCCAGGCTCATGCCGATCGGCTCGTCCGCTTGGGAGAGATAGGTATCAATGGGGAAGCGAGCCGTATCCATGCACCCGTGCGCATCGATATCAACGCCAAGACGCCGATCGAGATAGCGATTTCGATTCTCGCCGAGATACCGCAGGCCTACCGGGCCCAAGGCCACAGGCTCCTGGAATTGAAGAGGCCACATCCGAACCATTTCTGCTCTGAGGCAGATAGTTCGCTGCCCCCTTAAGTGGGCCCGACGAACGATTTGTAGGGGTCAGTGACTGCTACTTTTCTCTCCAGCGGCGGACGACGCCAAGCTCGATGCCAAAGAGATCCAGTACCCGGCCCAGGCTATGGTCCACCATATCGCTCAAGGATTCCGGCCTGGCATAAAAGGCAGGCACCGGCGGGGCGATAATAGCGCCGACTTCAGATAGCGCGGTCATGTTGCGTAAATGGTTAGTATGCAGAGGCGTCTCGCGGACCATCAGGACCAGCCGGCGGCGTTCCTTCAAAATGACATCCGCTGCCCTGTCCAACAAGGATGACGTAGTGCCAGTGGCGATTGCAGACATGGTGCGTATCGAACAAGGCGCGATTACCATGCCCATGGTTCGGAAGGACCCACTCGAGATGGCTGCCCCGATATCTTTGTTGGCGTAGCAAGTGGTTGCCAGCGACTTTACGTAGGCGACCTTGTGATCGGTTTCGTACGCCAGAGTCACGGCGGCCGAGTCGGTGATGACCAGATGCGTCTCGATCGGGGTATGTTGGAGCAGCTCCAACAGCCTGATACCGTAGACGACGCCCGACGCGCCAGAGATTCCCACGACCAGCCGCTGGGGGGTATCTACCTGTAATACATTCATACCATTCTCTTTTTTAAAAGCTGAGCCTATAGCTCGGCGTCAGAGCCCCTTGTAGGCCTCGGTCGCCTCGACCTTGGCCTGCATATTACTCCTGATGCTCTCTACGAAGAGACATGCGGCGGGGCTCAAGGGACAACTGTGTGAGTGCACGCACACTACGTAGCGAGTAAGGCCAGGCGGCTGTAGGGGACGCACGCGAAGCTCCCTAGCCCGCAGGCCATCATAGACCGTTATCACCGGAAGGATGGAGACCCAGTCGCTGCGCCTCACGAGTTCCTCGATCGAGGACAGGTCGTCGACTTCGATATGCGGCTCCAAGGCGAGGCCCTGGCCGGCAAAGACCTGGTCTATGAGCGTTCGTAGGCCGTGGCGCCTTGAGGGCAGGATAAGCTTCATGCTCATCAGCTCCTCGAACGCTACCGGCCCGACGTCCAAAACCTGGCTATCAGCCCCCGTTGTCACGAGCAGCGCTTCATCTACCACAGGCGTGCTGATCAGCGACTCGATGCGTTGGTTCTGGTTGATGACGGCAAAATCCAGCTCACCATTGAGGACACTGTCGATCAGATCCTGAGTATATCCAGTGGTGGCGTAGATTTCGACCTCGGGATGGCTTTTCGTGAAAAACTGCAGTACATCCCACAAGGCCGTTGTGGTGGCGGAGGCAATCAGGCCGACAGCCACCCGGCCGGTGATTTCCCCGGCCAGGTTGGCCATGCCGTGGCGGGCCTCGAACAGCTTTCGAACCAGGGGCTGGAAAGTCCGGTACGCTTGCCTGCCGGCAGGCGTCGGCGTCATTCCCTTGGGCGTTCGATCGAAGAGCACTTGGCCGAACTCTTTTTCGAGTTTGGTTATCTGGCTGCTGAGAGCCGGCTGGACGATATTTAGACGCTGCGCTGCACGAGTCGCGGAGCCTTCTTCATACAGACATATAAAGTACTTCAGCTGTCTGAGTTCCATGAGTATCCCTGCTTGCTGTTGCTGAGCCATCAGTTATACCCGCTTTGGGACCATCGTACCTATAACCTCCAGCATGTGCTCCGTATCAGTCCGTCTGTTCGCCGCCCGCCTTGCTTATCCGAGCAGCGTTCTTCAGACATGAAATACCGCTGTCAGTGCATAACCGAGCCGCCATCGACGACCACTGTCTCTCCGGTCATGAATGCACTATCGTCGGAAACAAGAAACAGCAGCGGTGCTATCAGGTCTTCAGGCATCTGGTCACGTTTAATGGCCCTACTGGCAATGACCGGACCGGTCAGTTTATCACGAAGTTCCTTGTTCTTGATGACTCCTTCGCTCAGGACCAGGCCCGGTGCCAGCGTATTGACGCAGATGCCGTGGTCACCAAGCTCTCTAGCCAGGGCTCGAGTCAACGCCAGGATGGCCCCCTTGGAGGTAACGTAGTGGAGAAGGTTGGGCATTCCCTTGAACGGGGTGCCGGAAGAGATATTGACTATACGACCATACCCATTGCACTTCATGTACGGCACAACCGCTTTGGCACACACGAAGGGTCCGCGGACATTCACACCCATTACTTTATCCCATTCGAGGACATCTATTTCCTCGAATGGTTTAAGGTCTAGCGATGCATAGATCGCGGCATTATTCACCAACACATCAATACGTCCAAAGCATTCAACCGCGGCGGCTGCCATGGCCGATGCAGAAGCCTCGTCGGCAACGTCCGTGGTGACCGACAGGGCCCTGCCGCCGCGCCCTTCGATCTCGCGTACGACTTCCGCCCCATCCAGGATGTCGGCAACAACGATACTGGCTCCTTCCGCCGCCAGTGCCTTGGCATAAGTCGCACCTATTCCTTGGGCGGCGCCGGTAATAATCACCACTTTATCTTTCATTCGACTCACAAGACTATCTCCTGGTTAACGCCTGGGCAAAAGGCCCGGGTCAGGTTACAGATAACTCAGATCTAATCGGAAACGAGCCACGTTGCCAGTTCAGGCTGCCAAGCGATCAGCACCATAATCAGTATGGTTGACAGCAAGAAGGGCGATAGTGGTCGAAAAATCTGACCGGGGGTGCACCCGGTTACACGGGATGCCACAAAGAGCGCGGCACCGACAGGGGGAGTAAAAAGGCCCAGGGTCAGGTTGATACACATAAGGACCCCCAAGTGATAGGGGTTGATGCCATAGACGCTCTCAGCTACAGGCAGCAATATGGGTACCAACAGAATCAATGCTGCAATGCCATCGATTACCATACCCACCAGCAGAAGCAATCCCATCACTAGTAGCAGGTAGACGAACGGGTCAGAGGTCATACCCAATATGAGGTCACTCAATTGCTGGGGTATCATCTCGTAGACGATAACCCAGCCAAACACCGCGGCCGCCGCCACCATGGCCAGGACCACGCCAGTATTTATACCGACACGCAGGAGCATGCCGCCCATGCGTTCAAATTTCATTTCCTTGTGGGCAAATCGGCCCACGACTGCCGCCATGGCTGCGCCTACGGCCGCGGACTCGGTCGGGGTTGTGAAGCCGCCAAGTATGCCGCCGATCATCACTACTGGTACGCTGAGCGAGGGCATGCCGGCAAGGATGTTTTTCATCTTCTGTGCCCGGGTCAGGCGCGCGCTGGCAGGATACTGATAGCGTAGGCCGAGAAGGGCGATAATAATGATGAAGCTGGCTGCCATCATCAGCCCAGGGACAACACCGGCCAGGAAGAGATCGCCTATGGAGATCTGGGCCAACACGCCAAATATGATAAAGAGCATGGACGGCGGAATCACTGGAGCCAGCAGGGCTCCGGCCGCGGTGGTCGCTGTTGCGAAACCTCGATCATACCCCTGCCTATGCATCTCGGGCACCATCACCTGCCCCATCACCGCCACCTGGGCATTTGCCGAGCCTACAATCGACGCCATCATCATGTTGGCGATGATATTGATATAGGCAAGGCCGCCACGCACCGATCCGAGGAAGACCGATGCAAATGAAACCAGGCGCCGGGTAATTCCTCCCTCGTTCATTAGCTCCCCCACCAGCATGAAAAGCGGAATCGCTAGCAGCCCGTAGTTCTCTAGCCCACCGAAGAACTGCTGGGGATAGGAGAGGAAAAGAACGCTGTTGCCGCTTAGATAAATGTAGATCATGGCCGTGATCGCAAGGACAAGTGCAATTGGCAAGCCTATGAAAAGCAATGTGAGAAAGCTGGTAGCAACCATGGTCTCAAACTCCCGTTTCAGTGATTACATGGCCTATTGGCTCCGATGCCGGCACTGTCAGCGTTTGCAGGAGATTCGCCAAGGCATGAACACTGCTGGTCAGAGCCGTGATCGGCAAGATCAACCAGAACCAGACTTTGGGGGCCCCAAGGGTCGCGGTAGGCGAGTCATAGATGAAGTTGAAGGATTTGGCTGCAAACTGCTCGATATCAAAGCCAGTACTGACCAGCAGGACAGGGTCAAACCACAGGTAGCAGAGCACGAGGAACGCGATTGTGAACGCAAGGACAAACAGATCGCTGATACAGCGAAGCACCCGGCGGGCGCCCGGAGGTAACGCATTCTGCACCAGAGTGACCGAGACCGCATCGCGAGTTTTCAGAGTCAGTGAAAGGCCGATCATGGCCAACCAGACCATAAACAGCACGGCCAGTTCATCGAGCCACAAGACCGGAGCCCCCAGCGCGCGCCCAGCCACATTGACCAGAACCATTACAGGAATGACAAGTACCAACATCCGCAGTACCCCCCGCTCACACCGGGCCACTACTTCGCTCAGAGCTAGGATTGGACGGATCATAGAGCCCCCTTGGAGACATCCGAATACCAACAGACAGGCACGACAGGCGGAGTGAGCCTGTTGCGCCCATAGACGAACTCAGCTATTCGAGTTCGGCGGCTTCCTTGCGCAGATCTTTGAGAATTGAACTCTTCTGAGACCAGGTCTTGTCCCACTGCTCCAGCTTCCCTTCAAAAAACTCGGGGCCGACCTCCACCACATTCAGTTCGGTCCCCTGGAGGTTCTTGAGCATCCGAGCTTCGATCTCGGAATACTGGCCAAACAGGTTGTTAAGATGTTTTTTAGCTACTTCCGCAATCAGGGCCCGGTCCGCCTCGCCCAACTGAGCCCAGAGCCGGCCCGAGATCAACCCCACTACCGGGAACATCATGTGCCTGGAATACAACAGGGTGTCACCGCGCTCGTAGAGCTTTAATTTCCAGACCAACTCCAGGTCTGCATCTATCCCATCTACCTGGCCATTCGCCAAAGCATCGTAAACCGCAGGCAGGGGCATAGGTGTCGGGGCAGCGCCCAGGATCTGATAGAAGTCTTGGACGGGAGCGAATGGAGTCACCCGTATCTTGCGGCCATCAAGGGACTCGACGCTATCCGCTGGAAATGTGGTTAGCATCAGGCGCATTGCAGCTATCCCATAGCCCAGACCGACAGTCCCGGTCTTTCTTGGAAGCCTGTCCAACAGTCTTTGTGCCGTCGGACCGTTTAGCAGCTTACCGGCCTCTTCGACATCGCCAACCAAATAGGGGGCGAATAACGCGCCCATATCAGTCACATGATTCGTAAGCTCGGCCGCAGTCAAGAAGGCCATGTCCAAGGCACCCGTTTGCAGTTGCTGCATCATCTGGGCCTCGCTTCCGAGCTGGCCTGAGGGGAAAATCGAGACACTGAATTTACCGTCCGAGCGCTCTTTCAACTCCTCCCCCATGGCTTTCGCGGCGACCGACCAAGCGTGAGAGATAGGTACTATAAGCCCAAGCCGCATTTCTTTCGCGCTTGCAATCGAGCTAAAGGCAAGGGTTATGGCCGCAAGCAGCGTACCGATTATTCTTGTTCTTAAAATCATGTGGATCCTCACTTTTTCGAACAGTATGTTGTTGTTCTTTAGTAATTTCTTTCCGGTCCGCTTATTCTTCGTGGTCTTCCTGGGGCGGCCATGGGTCACGTGCACCCCTGCCCTTGTAGAAGTTCTCGTACCGATTGCGGTCGGCTGGGCGCATGCCATGGTGTTTGGCTCCATTGAACATGGTTCGCCAGAATCCGTGTTCCAGGTCGCTTGTTCCAAAAATCACATCGCATATAGGAAAGGTGAGATTGAAGTTCCTGTGCTGCATCAGGCCAGGATGATGGTGGATGACGTGCATTCTTCTGACCGTATTAATCAAGGGCAGGTTATCGAGGAATTTACTGTTCTCCACGTGAGATAGCGTATGAAGCCCCTCATACATGAGGTAATAACTTGCCATGAAGATAACCACCATATAGCCCGCATTGGCCGACCATACAGCTCCCAGTATTAGTGCTACCGGTACAGCGCTCAGCACAAACATGACTGGAGCGAATGGAGGAAACAGTAGCGCCCGCCAATCCTTCTGGTCCTCGAAGGACAGATCATCATGGGTAAAAAACCGATGATGGGAATTTACATGGCGCTGATAAACCGTGCGCAGTCCCTTGACGGGCCGATGCAGAATGTAGCGATGGGCCGCCCACTCGATATAGTTTCCGAAAAGAAACATCGGGATGAGCAGCATCCATTCCCAGGCGGTGGGGCTCTGTAATTGACGCCAACAGTAGAATATGGCTCCGAAGGTGAATATGAGGGTGAAGCCGAGATGCAGTTCACCGCGGTACCAGCGGGGAGTAGAATCACGGTATTCTTGGCGGTATGTTTTTTGTTTGTTGTTCATTGCCAGTCTCTTTTTTCTAGTAGATTCATGAACGCTGTTCGGACAGCGCTAGCCTTTCCTCAAGAGCACTACTTAGCCACTCCACAGTTCTGATAGACGTGTTTAAGCTCGGTGAAGTCATTCAGGGCGTCATAGCCGTGGAGTCGACCGATGCCGCTCTGCCGGTAGCCACCCGTCTCGGCTTCAGCGAACAGCTTGTTATGGTCATTCAACCAGACGGTTCCATTAGCTAGGGCCCGGGCTACCCGCAGCCCACGACCGTCCTTTTCTGTCCAGACACTGGCAGATAACCCAAAGCGGGTATTGTTCGCTTTACTGATCGCTTCGGCTTCGGTGGAGAAGCGCTCCAGCACCAGAAGGGGGCCGAATATCTCTTCCTGGCAAAAGAAAGCGTTGTCGTCGCCGTGCGTAATAAGCCCCGGAGTCAGGTAGGCGCCCTTTTCAAGTTTGCCTTTGGGTAAGGTGCTCTCCAGGACGACATCATCGCAGCTGGCATAGGCCCGATTCATTTGTTCCGCAACCCGGTCCCGCGATTGCCAGTCAATCAGCGGCCCCATCTGGCTGACGGGGTCCAGTCCGGACCCTACTCTGACAGCTTGGAGGGCATGCATCAGCTGTTTCCTCATATCGTCGAAGCGACTCTCGTGTACCAGCACGCGCCGGGCTGCAGTACATTGCTGACCGGAAATAATAGTCGCAGCAGCGGCGAGTTTAGGGGCGATGTCTGCCGGCTCAACATCCTCGAATACCAAGGCGCATGATTTTCCGCCGAGTTCCAGCGACAGTTTTTTCATGGTGGGAGCGGCATCGGCCATGATCCTCTGCCCTGTTGCGGTGGAACCGGTGAAGCACAAAACGTCAACTTCAGCACTTGCGACCAGATGTCGGGCACCTGCATGCCCAGTTTCCGCAAAGAAATTGACCACTCCTTTGGGCAGGCCCTCCAGGTCCGACAGCGGCTCGAGAAGAGCTGCAGTAATTAACGGGGTCTGGGGCGCCGGCTTGACGACGACCGTACAACCTGCTGCCAATGCTGGCCCTATGGCGCGCGCCAGCAGTGTCGCAGGAGCGTTCCAGGGGATAATCAACGCCGCTACGCCAGCCGGCTCCCGGAGGATGGTTGAGAACTCACCCGGCGCTACCTCCAGAACATGCCCAGGATTGTGCCTGGCCAATCCCGCGTAATATCTAAGCTCCGAGACAGTCGCAGCAAGTTCGCCACGAGATTGGGAGATGACCTTGCCATTTTCACGAGTCAGCAATTCAGCCAGAGCTTCCCCATCTTCTTCAAGGCGAGCGGCCCATTCCAAGAGGACTTGCTGCCGGAGACGGGGGTTGTGAGACCAAACCGGATCTCGAAAAGCTCGTCGTGCCGCCTCAATTGCGGCCTGGGCCTCTCTCTCACCACCGTCAGCGAAGCGCCCGATCCGGTCCCCGCTTGACGGATCCAGACTCTCTGCCCAACAATCGTCCACCGATGGATAGCGCTCTCCACCAATCAGATGTAACGCTTCAATTTCTGTCTTCATGCAGATCCCCTAAACCTATTGAATTCCGACTTGCTCACGCCAGCTATCTGCCGTGTTGTTTAGCACTTGCTCAAGGTCCACGTCAGCTTCCCCTGGAACGCTGATTCGCAAGAATTTGAAGGGCGGAGCGTCGAGGGGAACCGTTGCGTCGAACCCCAGCTTTGCCCCCACACCATCGCGGGTGGAAGGATCAAGCTTGGATGCTTGGGTTTCACTGATCACTACCAGGTCGCGATCGCCTTGGAACCGGGTCGCAACGGCCCACTCAACCTCGCCCGGGTCGTGGATATTTACGTCACTATCGACCACAGTGACATGCTTGACATCATAATGGCCTGCCAACGCCCCCAAAATGATATTCTTGGCTTCACCCTCGGCCCTCTTTTCAATTTGTACATAGAGGTGGTATCTGCATACGCCCCCCTTGGAAAGATGAACATCTCGGACATTTGGAAAGCTGCGCTTAAGGTGAGCCAGTAAGGTGGCCTCCCGGGGTATGCCTCCGAGAAGAAGGTGCTCCAGGCTGCCTCCCACGATGGTATGGAACAGGGGCTTCTGACGATGAGTAATAGCATCCACTTCAACAACGTGCCGCTCCGCTCGCTCACCATAGTACTGGGGAAACTCGCCGAACGGACCCTCCATCTCACGAACCTTTACCAACAGGCGGCCCTCGATAACGATCTCAGCCTGTGCCGGGACCAACAACTGGTTGGTGACACATCGCACTACGTCGAGAGGCCGCCCCCGTAACGCACCGGAAATCTCCAACTCGTCATGATCGATCGGAACAATGGCCTGGGAAGAGAGGAGCGTCAGCGGGTCGGCGCCGATGACGATCGCAACTTCAAGATCCTGACCGCTGGCTTCTGCCTGCTGGTAGAAAGACAATGCATGACGGGGGAGCAGAAGCGCGCCCAGGCGATTTGGGCCAGTCACCTGCAGACGGTGAATCGAAACGTTCTGTATACCGGTAGTCGGGTTCCTGGTAATCATAAGCCCAGCCGTGATGTATGGGCCGCTGTCGTGCTCGTTATGGGTCGGGATCGGCAACAGGGACTCCAAATCCACCCCATCCGTGTGCACGATTTCCTGACAGAGCGCCTCAGTTGTTTCACTACAAGGCAGTGGGTTCAGAGATGCATCCAGGAAGCGCTCCAGTACCTGTCCCGGTTGGACTCCCATAGCCTCGGCCATCCAGCCCCGATCCGACAATAGGCCTGAGATCACGGGGACTGAATGTCCGCTGGGTGAAACGAAGAGCGAGGCCGTATGCCCATCCAGGCGATTCGCGACGGCGGCCACCCCGAACTTGAGAGCCACCCCTGCGCGAACAACGCTCAGGCGCTTCTCTCGGTGGAGGTGGTCAAGCCAGCCTCTTAGATCTGCACCGGGCGGGAGCCCGGGCGCCCGCCCGGACGGCACAGATTGAGAAGAAGCTTCACCCATAAACACCTCTGATTAGTTATTGTTACTTCGGCTTTGGTCCCTGGAGTTGCGTCCAGGCATTCATGACCAAGGTAGGTTCTTCGCCCAGTGATCTGGTGGCCATATTGTTTAGAATAAGCGTGGCGAGCAGCCGATACTATTAGGAAAAAATGATGTCAAGTATCACTTCTCGTAATGGCTCCATGCAGAGTCTTTTGAAACAGTTCAACACAGGAATCTATCTTGTTTTCCGGGCGCTCGAACCAGCCAGGACGTCCCGCGGATTTCGGCTCGACTATGTATTATGGCTTTAGAATACTGGGATCCAACTTCAACTCGATTAGTGTCAACTTGTCACTATTAAGCGCAATCGGGAAGAACTCCTTGAAATCCTCAGCTGTATTTACGCATCGCGCTTCGGCTCCGAATGATCGAGCCAATTCGACAAAGTCGGGGTTGTGCAGATCAGTCCCGAACCTACGATCGTACGTCCGCTCCTGGTGCATCCGGATAGACCCATAGCTCGCGTTATTGATGAGAATGACGACTATCCTGACTCCGTACTTGATTGCTGTGGCCAGCTCCTGGACTGTCATCAGCAGACAGCCATCCCCAGCGAAACAGATGACCGGACGGGCGGGACAAGCCAGCTTCGCTGCAATCGCCGCAGGCAGCCCATAGCCCATTGATCCGGAAGTAGGCGCAAGCTGCGAATGAAGGCGGCGGTAGCGAAAGAAGCGCTGGACCCAGAGCGTGTAATTACCAGCGCCGTTAGTAACGATGGCATCGTCGGGTAGTGTTTCGCTTAGCCACGTGACGATATCACCGAGTTGGAGCTTTCCTGGCAACCGCGTAGGCACCGTCCACCGGAGGTAGTCATCCTTTGCCGTAGCAAGCCAGTCCTCACGACAGGGGCTTGTTTCCGGATGTTGCTCAAGGGAGGCCAGGGCCTCGGCAAATGGCACGACCGCCGAGCAGATACCCAAATCTGGCTGGTAGACTTTCCCGATTTCGTCGGCACCGGCATGCACATGGACCAGCCTCTGGAACGGGCGCGGCACCTCGACCAAGGTGTAATGCCGGGTCGCGATATCGCCAAGACGTGTACCCAGCGCAATCAACAGATCTGCATTCTGAATGCGCTCGGCCAAAGCCGGATCCATGCCCAAACCCGCCTCGCCGACATAATTCGGGTGTGCATTGTCAAAACGGTCCTGTCGGCGAAAAGCCGCTGCCACGGGGATCGCGTGTGCAAGGGCAAAGTTCTCGACCTGGCGACGTGCCTGTTCTGTCCAGTTAGGACCACCCACAATAATAATCGGCCGCTCAGACTTATGGAGCAACGTCACCATGCGTTCCACATCCCCAATATTTGGGTGAGGTCTAACCGCCAACGCCGGCTTGAGCGGTGGACAGAGCAGAGTCTCGTAGAGAAGATCTTCCGGCAGGCAAAGGACCACAGGGCCAGGTCGACCACTCATGGCCGTCATGAATGCCCGATTGAGAAGTTCGGGCAGACGCTTGGCGTCCTCCACCTGAGCAGACCATTTGGTTATCCCCCCGAACCAGGCCTGGGGATGAACTTCCTGCCAGGCTTCTCGCCCGACAGCGTCTCTTGGTACTTGACCGACAAGCACCACCAGGGGCGTAGAATCCTGATACGCAACATGGAGTCCTGAAAAAGCATTTGCCGACCCCGGCCCGCGGGTAACCAGAGCAATGCCCGGTCCGCCGGTAATCTTGGCATGAGCCTCCGCCATCATGGTCGCACCGCCCTCGTGACGGCAGCTAACGAACTCGACATCCGCGGCGTCGCAAAGCGCATCCAGGACCGGCAGGTAGCTCTCCCCGGGAACACCGAACACTCGCGTGATTCCGTTTCGACGGAGCAGTTCGACGATCACCTGCCCGCCAGTCAAGGCTGCGTTTTTCTCAATCAATGTCAGACTCTCTCAACCCTATTGCTATTTGAGTATCCCAGCTTCCCGATAGTACCGCTCAGCGCCAGGATGCAACGGCATTTGCAGGTTCTCTTGCTTGGCTGATTCTTCAGCCTTCCAGCTAGCCATCGAACCGAACTGCTGCTTCAGTCTCTTCCGGTTTTCCATGATCCCCTTCGTTATCTGATAGGCAAGCTCTTCCGAAAGCGCCTTATTGGCATACAATGAAGTCGGGAAACCAACGCCCTCCACCGGCTCATTCTGGCCCTCGAACGTATTGGCCGGCATGGTAGCTGGGCTAAAGCCGTATTCCTTGAGGTAGGCCACGGACTCGTCACTCAGGCTAAGAAAGCGCTGTCCTGGGGCGATAGAAAGTTGCGCTGTGTTTGGATGCCCTGGCGTGGTGATACCGATGATCATGTCTATTTGATTGTCACCGAACTGGTTGCGCAAGACACCGAAACTGTTCATGGCAACATTACCGCCGAAAGACTCAATATCTTCATAGCTCAGACCATAGGATTGCAGGATAAGGCGGGCGATGTATTCGTTCAGGCTGCCGCGGGGTCCGGTCCCGATACGAACCGGGAGCTTCTGTTCCTTGATGTCTGCCAGCGACTTGATTGGGCTGTCCTTTTGAACGGTTATACGCTGATAGTACTGGTCCATACCGCCGACCAGCCCACGCACGTTTTCAACCTTGCTATCAAACGGACCAAAACCTTGAGCTGCCCAGTTCGCCACCGGCGGAAAAATCATGCCAATATCGGCACGCTCGCCGGTCAGCAGTTTTGTATTCGCGATAGCCATGGGTGTATTCATAATCGCAACGGAAGAACCTGGAGGCAGTTCCTCAAGCATTGCCGAGTGTAGTGTACCGGCATAGGCATACCAGGTGCTGCCGGTTGGAGCTGCTGCAAACAACAGATGAGCCGGCTCAGCGGAGGCAACCGCAGGCAGTGCCAGACTGACGCCCAGTATCAAGCCGGCGACTTTGCTTTTCAGTGTGGTAGACATGTTCATGTTTCCTATCCAAGTTTGATCGTAATCGGCAGCTTAACTGCCGGCTTTCCCCACTGGGCTAGAATAAGACAGCTTCGTTTTACGGCCCTGCCACAGCCAGACGAGAACAAATAGCCCGAGCCCAGCCAAGGATGCCTTAAGCATCGGAGCGATGAGCAAACAGGCTGCAAAGAAGAGCATTACGGTCTCGGCTCGGGTGTTGTGTGTCCGCAAGTACCCGGCGACGCTACCCGCCAACACGTAACAGCCGAGAGTAGCGGTGACGCCGGCAAGGACTATGTCTTGCCACTCGCCCTCCAGCAAGAGCGCCGGATTAAACGCGAAAGCGAAGGCAACCAGGAATCCCGCCAGACTGTAACGAAATGCATAGAGGCCGGTCTGCCAGACATTCGCGCCGGCAATACCTCCCGCCACGAACGCGGCCAGCGCTACGGGAGGGGTCACCATCGATAGCGCGGCGAAATACAGCACGAAGAAGTGCGCCGACAGCAGCGAGACATTGAATTCGCTCAGAGCCGGTATCGCCAGGATTGCGCCCATGATGTATGCGGCTGTGGTGGGCATCCCCATACCCATGACGATGACCATCAGCATGACTATCAGTAGCGCGGGCAGCAGCATTCCCCCTGACAGCAGCGCAACGAAGCTACCAAAGGTCAGGCCAAGATTGGTCATCGATGCGACACCGACGACGATGCCTGCGCCGGCACAAGGGATCGCCACCGCCACAGCACCGCGCGCGCCATTGTCCAGAGCCCTGACAGAATCGACCAGCACGCCCTTGGCCGCAGAGATGGCGCCGGCAGCACCGTGCCGGCGGAATGCGCCGACGGAACTGGAAAGTATCGCCAGTACGATGATGAGCACGATCGATTCAAGCGTTGCGGAGCTGAGCGCGCGGCCAGCCAGGATCTGGTAGATCAGGACTACGACGGGTATAAAAAGATAGAGGCGCTTGGCAACATTGCCCCACGTCACTGTCATCTCATCCTGAGTCATGCCGCGATAGCCTTTTTTCTTGGCAGTGAAATCGACGACAAAGTAGAGCGCTGCGTAGAACAGGATTGCGGGAATCAAGCCTGCTATCGCCACTTCTGCGTAGGAAATTCCCATGAACTGGGCGATCAAGAAAGCCGCCGCTCCCATGATTGGCGGCATGAGCTGCCCTCCAGTGGAAGACGCCGCCTCTATCGCGGCCGCTTCCTCGCCCTTCATACCCGAACGCTTCATAGCCGGAATGGTAAACATGCCCATCACCGCGGCGTTAGCGGTTGCGCTACCGCTAACCGCGCCAAACATGGATGATGAAATGATGGAAACTTTGGCCATGCCACCCCGGAATTTCCCCACCAGCAGCACCGCCACGTCGATGAACAACTGGCCTCCCCCGAAACGCTCCAGGAACGCACCGAACAGCAGGAAGTAGAATACCTGGGTGTAGGATACGACGCTGGGGATGCCGAATACCCCCCCGCTCTGCAGCACCTGCAGGTCGAGGAAGCTCTCGAAGAACCTCATGCCCGGTTCTCCCCGATGAGCTATGGTATCGAGCACCGGAATACCGCGCAGGTAGGGCCCGCTGAACTGGTACACCAGGAAAAGCAGTATGACCACAACTAGACCTAACCCCAAGGCACGGCGCGTCGCCTCGATTACCAGCAGGAGGATGACAGTCCCAACAATGAAGTCGGCTACAGTCAACGGGTCGACCGAGGCAATCCGGGTAGTTAACCGCCCTTCGTTGACCAGGTAGTAGGCCGCGACGGCAACAGCAGCAAGAACACAGAGGTAATCAGTCGCCCTGGAAAACGAGAATGTCCCCGCCGAGCCCTGGATCAGGGGGCGAGTCACGAACGTCAAGGCTACCGCGAACATCACGTGGACGGGCACGGCCACGATCAGATTCAGGGGTATGCCCCAAACCATGTAGATCTGGAAAATGGACCACGCAATGGCAATGACTGAGGCGGGGGTGAGAAAGGTTTTCAGCATCCGCTCGAACTCCTCTTTCGGAGCAGCGACGCTTCCTCTCTGCAGCCTGAGTGACCGGCTATAATCGGGATAAATGCTAGCGGGGCGCAGGCGCTCGCCTCTGCAGCGGTAGAGTTTGCGCTCCTGCGAGGAACGGAGGCCGCTCCAAGCTTGCAGGGTAGCTCTTCGCACAGAGCATTCGAGGAGAAGCAGTGCGGCTGTCGACCTCTGCGCGGCTCGCGCCGGTCTATGACCTGCAGCCCAAAGTCCAACCAGGATATTCCAAGCCAAGAAGGCTGCGACCAAGCCCAAGCTTTCATAGTAAAAGCCTCTGATTTCTTTGTTTTTATTACTGGTTCGGAAAAAGGCAAGAGAAGCCAATCCATCGCCATTGGGCCCGTTTTAGGACCATCAATTTTAACGTTAAGCTAGAACGTCCAGAATCCGAATGCCATTAGGAATTAATGATGCCTACTATCAGTAACTGCTATAGCACGGGCCGGGTTACGGAATGACCGGGGGTTCATCATTAGCCGCCTCGTAAGCGCCAATAAATCGGCCCACTTGCCTTCAGTCGAACTGCGACACTTTTTTTGACGCCTGTCCCAGTTCCGCATTCCAAGGCAGAAGCAGCTCCAACTTTTCCAGCGTGTCAGCGTCAGCAATCCGCTTCAGAACATGTTGGATATAAGCCGAGGGTTCCAGGCTGTTGGTTTTAGCGGTTTATGCCGAACTCAGAACTATGCCGCACCCCCCATTCGGAAGCCTGCATTCCCCGGACTTGCCGTCAGCCTATTCGGCATAGTTTGATCTCTCTCCCGTCATTCGATGAGGAGTAGAGCTCGCAATGAAGTGGTTGAATGGATGTGACCAGCCCAGTTAAGGAATAATACCCTGAACCTGGAGAACCTACATGACCACAAGAAAGCTGTACTCAAAAGAA
>Ga0314771_100098_pt1 | contig 29905 bp, 44 predicted proteins | sample MetaGCB42018_FD_204522 | JGI IMG/M metagenome (GOLD analysis project Ga0314771, IMG submission 204522) | Cryopeg brine microbial communities from Beaufort Sea near Barrow, Alaska, United States - CB4 2018 | ecosystem: Environmental > Aquatic > Marine > Coastal | place: USA: Alaska | collected...
AGCAAAACCTACAGATTACGACGACTTGAAAAGCACTAAAGAAACTCTCGAGAAACAAGTCGAAGAATTGAACGGAACATTGACTGCTACGAATGATAAATACACGCAACAAGAATCAACTCTAGGAGATTTACAAAAACAGGTCAAAGGTTATGAAGTAGATACTTTAAAAACCAGAATCGCTAGTCAAGCCGGATTACCACTTGATTTGGCAGGTCGCTTATCAGGTGTAACAGAAGAGGAAATCAAAGCAGATGCTGAAAATTTCGCTTCATTCGTGAGCAAACCTAGTCCACTACCGTTGAAACCAACAGAACCAGTAACAGAAAAAGATTCAGAGTTAAGACAAATGTTAAAAAATATGACTAATTAAACTAAAAGGAGAATGAGAAATTATGGCAGTATTAAGAAGTGGGGATTTATTTCCAGCAGTAACAGTAAACGAAATTTTTAGCAAAGTGAAGGGTCATTCAGCTTTGGCTAAATTATCAAATCAAACACCTATCCCTTTTGCTGGAGAAACAACTTATGTATTTAATTTAGACGGTAACGCTCAAATTGTGGGTGAAGGTGGCAGGAAAGAAGCAGGTGGAGCAACATTTGAACCTAAAATTGTTAAACCTCTAAAATTTGTTTATCAAGCACGTGTAACAGATGAATTTGTAAAAACAAGTGAAGAAAAACAACTTCAATATTTACGTTCATTTATTGATGGATATGCAACTAAGATTGCAGAAGCTTTTGATATTGCAGCAATTCATGGATTAGAACCAAAATCATTAACAGATGCTTCTTTCAAAGCAACAAATAGCTTTGATGGTTTAGTTACTGGAAATGTAATCACTTATGATGCTGCAACAATTGATGACAATATTGATGCAGCTATCGCAACTGTTGTGAGCGATGGTGGAGATGTGACTGGAGTAGCTTTGTCTCCTTTAGCAAGTGCGGCTTTAGGAAAAGTTAAAGTAAACGGAGTTGTTCAATATCCAGAATTTAGATTCGGACAAAACCCTAACGCTTTTTATGGTATGCAATCAGATGTCAATAAAACATTAGTTGTAGCTGGCGGAACAGCTGAATTAGACCATGCTATCGTAGGAGACTTTGATAAAGCTTTCAAATGGGGTTATACAGAAAACATTCCGTTAGAAATTATTGAGTTTGGGGATCCAGACGGAACTGGTCGAGATTTGAAAGCTTACAATGAAGTTTGTTTACGAGCTGAAGCTTTCATCGGATGGGGAATTCTTGTACCAGAAAACTTTGCACGTATTGTAGAAACAGTAATTTAATATGAGATATACTAATGTAAAAACAGGGGCTATTGTCAATAGCTCCTCAATCATTAAGGGCAAAAATTGGACGTTAGTTGAACCAGTTATTGAACCAGTTATTGAACCAGTAATCGAACAAAAGAAACCAGTTAAAAAAGTAATTAGCAAAACAAAGAGGTGATAATATGGCGAATTTCGCTACTGTATCAGATGTTGGACTGCTTTGGAGAGTTCTAACAACCGATGAAACAGAACGAGCCGAATCATTAATGGGTGTCATTTCTGACAGCCTTCGTGTTGAAGCTACCAGTGTTGGCAAAGATTTAGATTTAATGGTCGCAGATTCACCCACATACGCAAACGTTGTTCGGTCAGTCACTGTTGACGTGGTTGCACGTACTCTAATGACATCTACTGATCAAGAACCAATCACACAAGCATCTGAATCAGCTCTAGGCTATTCGTGGTCTGGTAGTTATCTAGTACCTGGTGGCGGTTTGTTTATCAAGAAAACAGAACTTGCTAGGCTTGGACTTAGGAGACAGCGATTTGGAGTGATTGATTTCTATGGCTAAAATAAAAGGTATAACAATCACTTTAGTGGATAAAATCAAAACCGATGAAGATCCATTCGGTAATGCAATCTATACAAATGCTGAAATAGAAGTTAAAAACGTGTTGGTTAGTCCTACATCGTCTGATGATATTGTTAACCAACTGGATTTAACAGGTAGAAAAGCTGTTTACACTTTAGCTATTCCAAAAGGTGATACGCACAATTGGGAAAATAAAGAAGTAAAGTTTTTTGGTAAAAATTGGAAAACGTTCGGTATTCCACTACAAGGAATTGAACATTTAATACCACTAGACTGGAACAAAAAGGTAATGGTGGAACGTTATGAGTAAAATTAAATTTAAGCTAAATAGTGCTGGTGTTTCGGCAATGCTGAAATCTCCTGAAATGCAAACTCTACTGACTAAACAAGCAACTGCTATAAAAAACAGATGTGGTGATGGATATGAGCAAGATATTTATGTCGGTAAAAATCGAGCAAACGCAACAGTGAAAGCTACGACTTATAAAGCAAGAAAAGACAATATGGATAATAATACTCTACTAAAGGCGGTGCGATAAATGATTGAGATACTGATAAAACAATATCTAGACGGTCATTTATCTGTACCGTCTTTTTTACAATATCCAGAAACAGCTCCAGTTAGATTTGTGTTGTTTGAAAAAACAAGCAGTTCTAAAAAAAATCATCTGCCAATAGCCACGATTGCTTTTAAAAGTTATGCCGAATCAATGTATGAAGCAGCTAAACTTAATGAAGAATTAAAAGAGGTTGTTGAGAATTTGATTGAGTTAGATAACATTCGTGGAATCAAATTAAACAGTGATTATAATTTTACGGATACAACGACAAAACAAAATCGTTATCAAGCGGTATTTGATATCAAACATTATTAATTAGGAGGAAATTAAATGACAGCAACAATGAATGTATCAACAGCGAAACCAAGAATAGGCGGTGCGATTTATTCAGCTCCATTAGGTACTGCATTACCGGTTGATGCACTGGCATCACTAGCAGTTACTTACAAAAGTTTAGGGTATATCTCGGAAGATGGATTGACAAACTCAAACACACCATCAAATGAAACAATCAAGGCTTGGGGCGGAGATATTGTTGCATCCGTACAAACAGAAAAAGAAGATACTTTTGCCTATACGCTGATCGAAGCAACAAACATCGACGTATTAAGCGAAATTTACGGTACTGACAACGTTGAAGGTACACTAGAAACAGGTATCACAATCAAAGCAAACTCAAAAGAATTGACAGAACATGTGTTAGTTGTGGATGTCGTTCTTAATGGTGGAATTTTAAAACGTATCGTTGTTCCAAACGGTAAAGTATCAGAGATTGGCGAAATCAGCTACACAGATGCCGATGCAATTGGTTATGAAACAACTATCCAAGCTATGCCTGATGAAACAGGAAACACTCATTATGAATACATTCAAAAACCAGCAGTAGTGGTGATCCCATAATATGAAAACTAAATCAGGATTTGTATACGAGCTATCACAAGAACGTTTAAACAACTATGAGTTATTGGAAGCAATCAGCGAGATTGACGAAAACCCACTGGCAATTTCTAAAGTTGTTAAATTACTATTGAGCGAAAAGGAAACAAAAAAATTGAAAGATCATGTACGAACAAAAAACGGAATTGTTCCAGTAGAAAAGTTTACGAATGAAATTACTGAAATGTTCCAATCACAAGGTGAAACAAAAAACTCTTAGTCCTTGCACGAATGATAAAGACTGACGAGGATGCACTCATGTGCGACCTTGCAGAAACTTATCACATATACGATTACAGACAGTTGCCATTAAAAACGGTAGCTGTTTTTTCTGTTGGTTTAAAGAATAATTCACGTATCAAGATGAAAATGAGTAATCAACCAGTAGACTTGGACGTACTTTTATTGGCTGGAATAAGTGACAAATTAAGTTACTGGCTATGGTCACAAAGTAAAGACGGTCAAAAAGGCGTGAATAAACCAGCTTCATTAGTTGATACGATCATGAATACACAACCAAAAGAGAAAAATGTAATTGCATTTACTTCTGGCGAGGACTTTGTAAATAAGAGAAACGAACTTCTAAAAAACACAAGGAAGGGAGGTTCATAAATGGCAACAGAATTAGGTCAAGCTTATATACAGGTAATGCCATCTGCAAAAGGTATATCTGGCTCAATACAGAAACAATTCGATCCAGAAGCTGAGCGAGCTGGTCAAAGCGCTGGTAGTAAGTTAGGTATGGGATTGAAAGTAGCAGCAGTTGCGGCAGTTGCAGCTACAGGCGTTGCGTTAGGTGCGGTCATAGGAAAGTCACTGACAGAAGGAGCGAGCCTTCAACAATCGTTAGGCGGTATTGAAACACTATTTAAAGGTAGTGCGGATAAAGTTAAAGCATACGCAAACGAAGCTTATAAAACATCTGGACTGTCAGCAAATGACTACATGGAGAGCGTGACAAGCTTTAGTGCAAGTCTTTTACAATCTATGGGTGGAGATACAGAAGCCGCTGCTGACAAGGCAAACATGGCACTGGTAGACATGTCTGATAATGCGAATAAGATGGGTTCTAGTATGGAAGGCATACAAAACGCTTATCAAGGATTCGCTAAACAAAACTATACAATGCTAGACAACCTTAAATTGGGTTATGGCGGAACAAAAGGTGAGATGGAACGTCTATTGTCAGATGCAACAAAATTAACAGGTGTCAAATATGATATTAGCAATTTAGACGATGTCTATTCTGCTATTCACGCAGTACAGGGTGAGTTAGGAATCACTGGAACAACTGCAAAAGAATCGGCTGAAACTTTTAGTGGATCACTTGCTTCTATGAAAGCAGCTTTTTCAAACGTATTAGGTGGTTTGTCGCTTGGTCAAGATATTCAACCAGCATTACAAGCTTTGGCAACAACAACATCCACATTCTTCATAAACAACTTCTTTCCAATGGTAGCGAATGTACTCAAAGCGTTACCTGCTGCAATAGCCACATTTTTTCAAGCGGCTGCTCCATCATTTATGGCGGCTGGAAGTAATCTTTTAAGTAATTTGGGTATCGGTATATCTGGCGGAATGGCTGGTTTGATGGCTTCAATAGGTACAACGATTGCTCCTATTGTGGAAGCATTTAAAACGGTATTTGGTCAGATACCAGTGTTGTTTCAAACAATTATGGCATCACTTTCACCATTTATTGAAATGATAGCTATTGCATTTACAAAATTAGACTTTACAGGTCTACAAACTTTGATTGCTGCAATTATTCCAGCTATCACGAACGCTTTCACTGTCATGATGGGAATTGTCGCTCCAGCTATTGGAATGGTAGTCGATTCATTTGTAAAAATGTGGAACGCAGCTCAACCATTGATCGCAGTTTTAGCAACTGCTTTAATGCCAGTTTTACAAATTTTAGGTGCGTTTATTGGTGGAGTGCTAAAAGGTATTCTAATTGGTGTTTCGTCAGCATTTAGTGCGATAGGAACAGTAATAACTTTCTTAACTCCAGTCATAGCCTTCTTAGTCAATGGTTTTAAAGCCATTGTACCAGTACTAACAACCGTAGCGACTTGGGTTGGTTTTGTGATTGGTTTCTTCGGTAGCTTAGGTGGAGCTGGAACGTCATTGAAAACGATGCTGACCAGTGCGTGGACTAACATAAAAAATGGTATATCACTAGTTGGTTCTGGAATATCAAAAGTAATCAGTGTTATAAAATCAGTGTTTAACAGTTTGAAAGGCGCTGGTGGATCATTGAAAGCTGCCTTAAGCGGGGCGTGGAACGGTATTAAAACCGTTATATCAACAGTTGGTAATTCTATAAAAGCTGTTGTAAATGCTGTCAAAACTGTATTTAATGGTTTGAAAACTACAGGTAGCTCACTGAAATCTGGTTTGTCAACTTCTTTCAACGGAATAAAAAGCGTTGTTTCTAGCGTTGCTGGTTCAATAAAAGGAACAATCGATACTGTAAAAAGCGTGTTTAATAGTTTGAAAGACATCGACATAAGCGGTGCTGGCTCGGCTATCATGGACGGTTTCTTAGGTGGTCTAAAAAAAGCCTATGAAGGTGTTAAAACTTTCGTTGGTGGTATTGCTGGTTGGATTGCAGACCATAAAGGTCCGATTGATTATGATAGAAAACTATTGATACCAGCTGGTAATGCAATAATGGGTGGTTTGGATGAAAGTCTACAAGACAAATTCAAAAATGTTCAAAAAACCGTTGGTGGAATGGCTAACAAAATACAAACTGGTTTTGATACAGATATAAACCTTAGTACGTCTTTACCAACTTTATCAATAGAATCAGCAATGAGCCACGCTATCATTTCAGATAGCGGGAAAAATACAGTAGGAAAAACAAACAACGAAGTAGCTCATAATGAAACAAAAAATATTTTTAATGTAGAAAATCTTGTATGGAACAATAAACAAGATATTAGACAAGCAATGGCAGAAATGGCATGGATAACATCACAGGAAGGGGCTAGATTGTGATAATAGAAAGTTTTTTCGAGTACAAAGGAAGAAAATCAAACGAGTTCGGTTTAGTCGTTAGTAATGATTTAGCTTTCACAACCCCCGAACGTGATGTTGAGTTGTTTGAAGTTCCAGGTCTCGATGGTGATCTGATCATAGACAAAGGACGTCTGAAAGGGTTTGACAAACAGTTCACTGTTAGTTTGATGGTTCCAGACGGAAAAACAATTGACAGGTCAGCAAAAGAAATATCGGAATGGCTTAGAAGCGATGTTAGTTGGGATAAACTAACTTTTAGTGGTTATGAGGGTTATTTTTATGAAGCGATTTGTTATGAATCTTTCGATATTCAAGATGTTTTAAAGACATTTGGCAAAGCTGTAATTACGTTTAGATGTAAACCTTATAAATATAAGAATGACGGACAAGTACCACTGACAGTAATTGGTGGTCAAACGTTATTCAATCCAGAAAAACGTATGGCTAAACCATTAATAAAAATCACTGGCACAGGTAATATCACACTTAAAAACAATGGTACTGATTGGCTTATCTTAACATCTGTAGATGGATATATAACGATTGATTCAGCACAAATGAGCGTTCACAAAGATGGTTTACAACAGTTCCAAAAAATGAACGCTAATCTTAAACCATTGTTTCCAGTTCTTATTTCAGGAAGCAACGTTATTACTTGGACAGGAACAGTTACTAAAGTAGAAATTACACCTAAATGGGAGGCGGTAGTTTAGTGGCCATTTTATACAAAGCAAATGAGACGGATTTTAATCATTTAGGTTTAGGGCCATTAAATGATGCTGTCTCTATCTTGGTTACAGAAGAACGCAATGGAATGTTTGAATTAGAAATGAAATATCCAATCAAAGGTTCTAAGTTTAACGAATTAAAATTGGATAGATTAATTAAAGCGGATTCCGGTCATAACCTAAAAGGGCAACGGTTTAAAATCATTAGAGTAACCAAGCCAATTGACGGAATATCAACGATCAATGCAGAGCATATTTCATATTTAACGCAAGATTTACTGCTAAAACCAACAGTCAATTACAGCGGAACAGCTAGTCAAGCTTTAAACACTTGGAATAATAATCTTGTAGATGTCAGCCCATTTATTGTAGCAAGTGACATTACTGCAAATGGTAGTGGCTCGTGGTCGATAAAAGAAGTCAAGAACGCTCGTGAAGCTTTAGGCGGCGTGTCTGGTTCAATTTTAGAAACGTATGGTGGTGAATATCGGTTTGATAACTACAGTATCTGTTTGATGGCACAACGTGGAGTTAATTCAGGTGCGTTAATCGCATATGGTAGAAACCTTGTGGATCTAACACAAGAAGAATCTATATCCGAAACATTTACGTCGATTTATCCATATGCCACTTATCAAGATTCTAATGACAAAGAACAATTGCTGATATTACCTGAATATTTCGTTGATAGCGAGTATGTTGGAAATTATGCACGTCGTAAAATACTACCAGTAGATTTTTCAGAGGATGAAATAAAAGATGTAGCTACATTAAGAAGTCGCACCAATTCTTATATCAAGTCAAATGGAATCGGGATCCCTAAAGTTAATATGCAAATTAAGTATATTGATTTAGCTAAAACACTAGATTACAAAGATTTAGCGATATTAGAAGAAGTAAATCTTTGCGATAATATTTTTGTTTATTTTGAACAATTAGATGTCAATACGTCGGCAAAAATCATAAAAACAGTTTGGAATGACTTACTAGAGCAATACGATTCCATCGAAGTTGGTGAAGCAAAATCTAGTTTATCGAATAGTATTAATTCAACAGTTGATGGCAAATTGGAGACAATTGTAAAACGAGTAAATACGATTCAATTAACAGCTGATGGTTTAAATGTCATCTACAGAGGGCTAGAAGAACCAGCTCCTGGAAACACTGGTGATTTATGGTACGAACCTGATGGCATTTACGAAAACATGTATCAATGGGATGGTAGCATTTGGAAGTTAATGCTGAGTACGCGGGAATTTGATACTATAAAAAAAGAATCAGAAAAAAATAAACAAGATTTAGAGTTGGAGAAGACTCGAATTGACCAGACTATTGTCAAAGCTGATCAAGCAATAGTCGACGCTGGATTTGCAAAAATTAATTCGAGTACAGCTATTACAAATGCTTTAGAAGCTACTGGATTAGCGAATATAGCGAAAACAAATGCTTCAACAGCAATAACAGATTCCAGTACTGCTATCACCAACGCACAAACAGCTTTAAATGCTTATGATAATTTAAAAATTGGTGGAAGTAATTTAATCGGTAACTTTAATTTTTCCTTTGGAAAATACATTGCTACCGATTCTGGTTTAATTATGAATGGTGATGCAATTAACGGAGTAAGTGAAAAAATACTTGTTTCAACTAATAAATTTATTACTTTAAACCTTTATGACACAATTACGAATTACCCTTATGGAGCTTACAGTAAGATAGCTTTTTATCGTGAAGATGGCACTTTTATTTCACAAACGCCAAACGTTAGTTGGTCAGTTCCTACAAGTGCTACTTATCCAATTCCTGAAAGTACAGATCATATAAGAATCAGTTTGATTGGTTTTGATATTTACAAGTATAAATTAGAATTTGGCAATCAAGGAACAGCATGGACACCAGCACCAGAAGATGTTCAAGTACAAATCACTGATATTAACGGTGAGTTAAGTCGAAAAGCAAGTCAAACCAACTTTGACACTTTAAATGGTACGGTAACGAATCAATCCACTTTAATCTCTCAATCTCAAACAGCTATTGGTTTGAAAGCTGATAAAACGGTAACCGACACATTAAGCAGTACTGTATCGAAACATACGACTGACATTAAAGCTACGAGCGATGGTTTAGCATTAAAGGCTGATAGTTCATTTGTAAATACTGTAAAAGGAACTGTAGATACTCATACTACACAAATTAAAGCTACCTCGGATGGGTTAGTTTTGAAAGCTGAATCAAGCTTGGTCAACACAATTAATGGAACTGTAAATACTCATACAGGTCAAATTAGTGCTAACTCAACAGCGATTGCTTTGAGATTGACTTCGGCACAAGTAGATAGTTTGGTCTTGGGTAAAAATTATGTAAACCAAACAACTTTAAATGCCACTTCTACTTCGCTTTCAACACAAATAACTCAAGTTGAGACAAGCAAGGTCGATATAGTTCAAGATATGGGTGGGGCCGGTAAGATTTTTGACAACCCAGTTATGGATAGTAGGTCGTCGGTTACTGGTGCTTTAATTATAAACACACCAATCACTAGTCACTATATGGTCAAACTATCTGTATCTGGGTACAACTATACGGATACCAACTCAAATATAGATTTAGAAATAGCGTTTTATGCAACATCAACATTGTCAAAATGCACATATGTCAATAAAGGGAATTTTCCTGTAGATAATGTGCGTATTGCAAGAGATAGTAATGGGCGTGTAGTTGTTATTATTGGTACAGATGCATCAACATGGGCGTACCCTAAAATACAAGTTACGCAGGCTATCATAGGGCATTATGTCCCACCAGATTCATATAAAGATGGTTGGAGCATTGAGTATCTTACAGTTTTCCCTGCATACACGCTTATGAGGGATGTGTTGGGTGTGGATTATAATGTAAAAATATCCACAATAGAACAGACCGTTGATGGTATTCAAACAACTGTCGCTACTAAAGCAAGTCAAACTCAAGTCACTCAATTGGCTACTCAAATTACTACAAAAGTAGAATCATCAACTTATAATAGTAAAATGACACAGCTCGATACTGCGATTAATTTGAGAGTTCAATCTGGCGATGTGACAAGTGCAATATTGGCTGATAAGACAATTAAAGATACTCGAAGTGATAACCAATTACCCTCATGGTACTTTGCAAATTATCCTAAACAGATTGTTTTTGAATTTAAACAGAGGTCGGTTATGGGCGTTACTGGTAGTGCGACATACGGTCAACTTGAAACTAAAGTAATTTGGAACGGAACTTCTGGTGGTGTAGTTACTCAAATATTTTCATCATCGGATGGGGTGTTTCAAAGACAAGGAAATTCACAGGCGACTACTTGGCTCGCTTGGGATAAAATTGCTGAATCAGGGAAGTTAATCAGTCAAATAAATATATCAACTGAGGGGATCCTCTTACAAGGTAAAAGGATTCAATTAGATGGTGATGTCACAATGACAAATGCCTTTGCTGATAAGATCAAGACGATTGACCTAATAGCTGACAGAATAACTTCCGGAACGTTAAATGCTTCGGTTGTCAATCTCATAAATATGAATGCTTCTAAGATCGTTACTGGTACGGTTACAGGAGCAAATAGTGCTTGGAATTTAAACACCGGACAAATGAATTTTAGTAATCCTTCAACCGGAGATAATTTAATCTTTGATCAAGGAGAAATTGAATTTCAAAACAGTGGTCAAACACGATATTTAAGATACAATGCTGAAGGATTACAATTAGTACCTGGTTCCGGAAACACTGGAACATCAAAAAATACTTCGCTATATCTAGTTGGTGGTGGTAGCGGTTCATATCAATATATTCAATTTTTAGAAGGCGGTGGGAATAATTATTCTCAAAGGTTAGAAGCCGAAGGTGGAAATATTCGTGCTTTAGTTTCTCCTAGTGGTACTTTTGAAGTTCGAGCAAACATCTCAAAAAATTGGAATGAAGTAAAAGCCGGCAAATTGACAGTTGCTTCAAACTTTTCTGCAGCTACAATGTCTGTAACTGCTGGTAGTTTAGAAACTGAAAGATATGGCGATAGAAGTATCAGACTTATGCCTACAGGTACAGGAAAAGTTGAAACAACTGATGGAACATACTGGTGGACGGTCAAGGCTAAAAACTTTGAAAGTGTTTCTAGTAGGACGCTTAAAACAAATATAAGCGCATATGAAGGTTCTGGTTTACAAATAATTAATAGCTTGAATGTTGTATCGTATGACATGATACAAGATATAAGCAACGGTATAAACGATAAAAAAGTAGGACTGATTTCTGAAGATAGTTATGAAGTGGCAAGTTCTGATGGATTGGCTATTGACACATATATGTTGAGCATTTTTAATACAAAAGCAATTCAAGAAATATACAAAGAATTTAGTATTGAGATTGCAGACTTGAAAGAAGAAATACGCATATTGAAGGGAGGTTAAACAATGAACGAACAAGCAATCAATACAGTTATCACAGGTTATGCTATTGAGAATGCGAACTTGAAAATTCAAGTCGCTACTCTATCGTCAGAAATGGAAGAATTAAAAGCATCACAAAATAAAGAAGAAGAAACTAAGGAGGAAAAATAATATGTTAAAATCAACTAAACAAATCAACTTAAACGGTACTTCAGAAATAAACGGTCAAGTGGTGGTTTCTTTAAACTCCATGATACCTAGTGATACAGGTGTAGGCAATATTAGCCAATATGTACAAAATGCTGAACTGTATGAAGCAAACAAAACTCAAGTTCGAAGTGATGTTGCCGCATTTACGGATCTTGTATATGCAATCGAAGATGAACTTGCTGCTGAATCTGTAGTTGTGTAATAGTAAATTTAAACGAAGATCTATTCAATCGAGTAGGTCTTTTTATATTGAATTAATTTATTTAAAGAAAGGATGGCACACATATGCACGAAAGTGAACCAAGTTTAGATAATCACGAAACACGTATTTATGCATTGGAAAAATCTAATTTAGATACGCAAATAAGTATAAAAGATACTCAGAAAAGTATTAAAGAAGTTAAGGAAGCTATGTTGGTCAATCAAGGTCAATCGTTCGAACAATCCAGAGTAATGATGTCACAGAATGAAAGCTTAATGAAGCAAAATGAACGAATGTCAGCAATGGTTGGCAATGTTTTTGAAACGGTAACCATTACAAAAGAAAAAGAAGCTGTACGATCAGATGAAATGAAACGATTGTCTGTGGATACTCGAATGAAGTTGTTTAGTATGGTCATTGGTGCAGGTAGTATCGGTTATCTAGTGATTGATTTTGTTATTAATTTATTAGGAAAGTAGGAGATAAACATGGAACAAATACAAACAGCTCTATTGGGAGCATTAGGTACAGTCCTGGTCACTTTAATTGGTATCGCGACTAACAAGGTGGTTGCCTTTATAAACGACAAGGGCATCACGGAAAAGCTTAATAGAAAGCAGTATCTAGTTGATATTGCAGTTAATGCAGCTGAACAAATTTATCAAAATGAAGATGGTTCAACCAAGTTGGCCAATGCACGAAAACAAGCACTAGAATTGCTGAACGAAAATAAAATTAATATCACAGGAACAGAATTGAATAACTTGATTGAATCAAGCGTAAAAGCAATGAATGACGCGTTTAATAGCACAAAAGTTGGCGTAATTGAATTGAAAAAGGAGGATAAATAATATGACTAAAGTTTTATTAATCGCAGGGCACGGAGAAAACAGAAACGGTTCATTTGATCCAGGAGCTTTAGGATATATCAGCAAAGGTGAACATAAGTATTACGAACAAGATTTCTTCAAATCAGTTGAAAAGTTTTTGCCAGCAAATAGCAACATGATTTTATTTAGTGAACACAATGTATATGATTACAAAGATTTAATAGCTTTAGCTAAAAGTTACGGTGAAGATACTATTGTTGTTGAAATGCACTATGATGCAAGTAATGACGGTTCTGCTAGCGGTGGTCATGTAATTGTTCATGCTGATTATGAACCTGACAAAATTGACTTAGCTATTCGTGATGTGATTCAAAAACATATCGGAGTACGTTACACCCACAAAGGACATAAAGGTATTAGCGGCCGTGATAATTTAGGCAACTGTAACAGAGCTAAAACAAGTGGGATTAATTATCGTTTAGTTGAGTTAGGATTTGGGACAAACAAGAAAGATTCAGATGTGATGGTTAAGAATGTGGATACTATTGCTAAAGATTTTGTCATTGCATTAGTTGGTAAAGCAAGTAGCGAAGCTGTCACTGTCAAACCGGTAATAGCTGTTTCAGTTGCTAAACCAGTGGATACTAAGTCTATTGATCAGTTAGCTAAAGAAGTTATTGACGGTAAGCATGGTTCTGGTGATGCGCGTAAAAAAGCACTTGGTGCTAATTTTAACGCTGTGCAGAACCGAGTAAACGAATTATTGAAAGTGAAGTTTGCTGTAAAAACTCCAGCAAAACCGATTCAACAACTAGTCAATGAAGTCATGGATGGTAAGCATGGTAATGGTGATGCTCGAAAGAAGTCTTTAGGTAGTAATTATAATGCTGTAATGAATGTTATAAACGGCAAAGCTGTTAGCAATAAGAAGTCAGTTACCACAATCGCTAAAGAAGTAATCGCTGGTAAATTCGGCAACGGAGCTGATCGTAAGAAAAATGTTGAAAAAGCTGGTTACAATTATAACGAAGTTCAAAAACGTGTGAATCAATTACTTTAATAGACACAACAAAACCCTATCTTTTAATTTAGGTAGGGTTATTTTTTTAATCAAAATTATGTACAAACGTACGTTCTTTGTGTATAATATATTTATAGTCCTTAAAAGATTATATAAGCTGATTAGGTCAATATACTATTGTATAAATGGCCTTTTTTTGTTTTAATTGGTATAGCTTATATAATTATTTAGGGGGAATTCATTTTGCCACGAACGAAAGAAGTTAAATTTTATTATTTTAAACTGAAGTATTTAGTAGACGGAGATCCGGTAAGATTAGATTTAAGTGATCTTTTAGACGGAATAAGAGGACGATACGGAGAAAATGATAATCGATATTCATATGAATTTGATTATGAGCATTCTAAGTTAGCTTATGTATATTCTCCTCCTGAGGATAACGGTAATTATCAGTTAACTTTTGAAAGACTAAGAGGTTTTAATTATCCCGTCAGAACTAAATTGTCTGGAAATTCAGAAGGATTAGGTTTAGAAGAAGATGAATTTTTAGGAGAGGAAGTAACAGTTCTTTATGATCCTCAATACTCCATAATGATGATACAAAATAACAGAAACTCATTGAGTTATAAAGCAATAGAATTATTTCTAAATTGGTTGATTCGTGATAATAATCCTGAAGTGCAAGGTGTAATAAGTTTAGTGTTACAGGTAGAAAATAATCCAACCAGAAGAGTAAGTAGATTTATTGGTTTTAGAGAAGTACTGTTGAAAACAAATATAGCAGTAAACGGAAATAATGAAGGATATGTCGATGATTTTATAGGTAAGTTACAGGAAGACGTTGGTGAATATGAAGCTGATGATTTTGATGTTGAAATTAAAATTACTGCTAAAACAAAAAAAACCTCTGATAAACCTTATTTGCCGCAACAAATTGTTGACGACATGCTTTCTTATGAAGGTCTAGATGTCACTAAAAGATTACATGTTAAAGGTTACGATGATCATGATACTTTTACCTTTGTTAATCTTATTGAAAATAAGTTATATGATTCGCATAGTTTCAACTTTAGAGAAAATCGTCAGCTTAATAAAGACGTGGTTTTTAATGAAATGCGATTACTATATAATGAAGTCGGGCAAAATAAAATAATAAATAACCGTTAATCTTTAGAAAGGATTAATTGAAATGAAAATTATTAAATACAGATTTCCTTTTATATACTTTGTAGTTTTTAGTTTGTCTATATTTATTGGATACTCAGCAGACTCTGTTGGAATCAATAATAATTTAATCAATTATTATGATTTTATAGGAGATATTTTAAATTTCACTGCTATATTAACCGGCTTTATAGGTGCGATTATAAGTATATTAACATCCATTTCTAAAAGTTCGCCCATCATAACTAGTATATTGAAAAGTAAAAAGGCTTTGAGTCAATTTGTAAGCAGTATGGCTATACCGTTTACTACCGGTTTTATTACGATTTTCTTAAGTATGGTATTGAGGTTGAAAATTAACAATCCAGAGCTGTTTTTGTCTTTTAGATACATCAATGTAGCGTTATTAAGTTTAGCAATTTTTTTCGTTGTCACTAGCTTTTTAATGACATTTTTTGTTTTTTATATTTTCTTTTTAGATGGATTTAGTAATAAAAATCAAAAAGAAAAAAAGGTGTTTAAACCAACCTTAAAAAAATAGCTGTTGAATAACTTAATAATTATCTTTATATAGTTTAAAGCCCTTTCCAACTAAGGAAAAGGCTTTTTTTATTTAAAACATAGTTTAATCATAATTCCTCAAAAAATTCCTCGACAAACTTTATCTTAGTTAAATACTCATTGATTAAACAATCAGCAAGATTCCGCGCATCATCAGTAGTACCACAAGGGTAGGTAGTTGAATCTTTTTCGTAACTAACAGTTACATAAGGCGTTTTTATAACAGATCTAAAAGCTTCTATTTTCAGATCTTCATGTTTAAAACAACTTATACTTGTATCTGGTGGTAAAAATTCTATAAATGCTTTCATTCAAGATTCTCCTTTAAAAGTGATACTTATACTATACGCAGATTAATTTAAATGATTTATTTATTATGAAATTATTTATCTTCCTAGTCGTTAAAACTTAGACAGTTATAAATAGGTAAGTTCTTTTTTTGTTGCTAAAAGGATTGCTCTTATCCATAGCCAATCTATTTAGCTATAAATTCCAAGAAACAGTTAACTTTTCCCCGTCTACAGCTATTGAATCCACAAAATAATCTACCATTTTAATTTTTTTTGCAACTGATTCTGTTTCCCAATTGAATTTATTTAAATTAGTTAGTGCTGTTTTTATCTCTTTTTCGTCTCTTTTTTCATCGAGTTCTTTCAGCAATAAATCAAGATGTATTTTTTGTTCGTTTAATTTTTCTATTCGTTCGTTTATTTTTTCTGGTGTAATTGACCCAAACTGAAAAAGTTCAATTAATTTGTCTACCTGGTTGTCAATTGATTTAATTTCATTTTTGTAAGCTTTCTTTTTTTGAGCTGTTTCATCTAATTCAGGAGCAGTTAAATCTTTTAATGTTAGTTTTTTTATTAATTTAATTACACGCTGTTCAAGTTCTGCTACGTTGTATCTTGAATTGTCACATTTTCTATCTTTGATTAGTTTAGGAGAACTCCAATTTTTAGAAGAACAAGCATATTTTACATAGCGATATTTTTTAGATCCGGTCACTTGTCGATAATACTTTGCGCCACATCTACCACAATAAAGTTTTCCGTTTAATAGTCCTTTTTGCTCGTAATTTGAATAACTGTAAACCAAGCGACTGTCATGTATTTTTTGTGCAGCATAAAATGTTTTGTCGTCAATAATCGGTTCATGTAATCCGTCGTTTATTTCTCCAGCAAACGTTACTTTACCAATATACAGTGGGTTTGTAAGAACGCCTTTCACTTTTGTTCTAGTCGTAACTTGATTAGGATATTTATCATGCAATTCAATCACAATTTGTCTTGGACCTTTTCCTTGTAAATACAGCCCGAATACTTCTTTGACTACCATAGCTTCAAATTCATTTACAATTAGTAGTCCGTTTGTATAGTTGTACCCAAGAGGCTTAAAATTGCCTCCACCGTGATAGTAACCGGCTTTAGCTCTTTCTACACGTCCCATGCTCATACGTTCTGTAATTGTATCTCTTTCAAGTTGTGCAAATACGGATAAAATACCAATCATTGCACGTCCAAAAGAAGAGGTTGTATCAAAAGATTCATTCATGGAAACAAAATTAACATTGTTTTTTAAAAATACATCTTCTATTAAATATAATGTATGCTTTTGCGATCGTGATAAACGGTCTAATTTATAGACTAAAACAATATCTATTTTGTTGTTCTCTATATCTTTAATCATCGCTTGCAGCCCTGGTCGATCTAATTTAGCTCCGCTGTGACCTGGATCGATATACTTGGCAACTAAATTATAATCTTTAGCAAGCGCAAAATTCGTTAAACGATCTTCTTGCGCTTGTAGTGAATATCCTTCTTTTACTTGCTCAAAAGTGGAAACTCTTAAATAGATGCCGGCTCTTAATTTCATTTATTTTTACTCCTATCTATGATAAAATAAGGTACAGCAAATAGCACCGTCTGACAGCGTGGCATTTTGCAGAATATTAGGTTGAACACCACTTTCGCTTTGGTCGGGGATAGTGGTGTTCTTTTTTATTTCTATTTAATTAATTTAATTAATGCAAATTAATTAGTTCGGTTTCAGTTCCAAAAAATCCTGTAGAAACTTGTAATTGAGTTGATTGTGAATTTGCTTGTTCTTCAGAAACATCAAAAGCAATTGTTCCATCCATAGAGATATCTGGATTCATTTCTTCTAAAAAGAAACCAATACTATTACCAGATTCATCTTGATTTGCATACATAGAAGCTTCACTATCTGCTTCAAAAGTTTTTTCTCCATCTTTCAATGTGAATAAAGAGCTATCTACCATTAGAGCTTCATTTCCATTGTTTTTAACAGTCAAATTGACAACAAGGTATTTACCTTGAGGTGTAACGCTAAGATACTCATTACCTAAAGTATCTGCAAGTTCAACGCTATTCAATGTGTATTCAACATCACCAACAACTACTACGTCTCCGACACCGTAAGCTTTAACAACTTCTTCAGTTTCAGACTCTTCTTTTGCAGATTCAGTTGATTCAACAGTTGATTCGTCAGATACAGCTGCAGTATCAGTTTCAACAGCTTCTTCATCCTCACCCATGCTACCAAAAATTCCAACAAAAATAATTACTACAACCCAAAACCAAACTTTCTTATAAAAAGGTTTTTTGATTTTTCCTTTAACCTCGTTACCGTTCTCGTCAAACAATCTTTTCTTCGCCATTTTTCATTCCTCCAATTTATGTATTTTTGTTACCCCTGAAGATTGGCAACCGTCAGGGATAGTTTTATTTTTTAAATAAATTAAATATTGAAAATGTTGTTTTCTTATATATTTTATTATAAGCAGCTTTTTTAGGATTTTTTATCCATCCAGAACCTTTTTTACCATAAAAAGGAATGACTGTTTTTTTCAATACTCTTTTAGCTTTACCAGTAGTTCTGGCTTTGATTGATTTTTTTAGACTTGGCTTTCTCATCCCGAACTTCATTTAATCGCTCCTTTTATATGTAATAATTTTATTATAACGCATGTACCAATTATAATGGTAACCTTATTTAATTTTACCTTCCCAACCCAATCCTAGATTATATTTTTCTAAAACTCTAGAATAATTAAATTGCCCCTCAGATTCGTTAATTAAGTACCTAATCATAAATTTAGTCGCTTCATTTTCCATTTTACTACGATAGGACGGGTTGTTATAAAGAGAGGAGAAATCTTTATGATTAAGAACGTGACCTAATTCATGCAAAATAACCTCTTTTTGTTTTTCCTCCTCTAATAGTTGATTAATGAAAATAACATTTAGAGCAGGGTCGTAATACCCATTGTTCTCAATAATTATCAAAACCAATTCAATGTTATTTCGTTCAAGTAAATTAAAGACATTGTCCATATAATCTCCCTCACTTATTACTAAATCTTCCTTCAAGATAAGCACGAATTGTTTTTCTATCGTTTTCAGTCATAGGCTTCCCGTCAAAGCTCATCATATTATCTAATATTTCGTCTAAATCAGTAGGTACGTTATTAGAGTTCGTTCTTTCTTGATCAGTTCTTCCTAACAAGTAATCTACAGATACATCAAAATAGTCTGCCACTTTTTGTAAGTTTTCAGTTTTAGGAGAAACGTTATCCCATCTTCTGATTTGTCCGTTAGATAATCCAACGGTTCTTTCTATTTCTGCAAAACTAGTTTTCTTAGCATCTGCCAAATTTTTTATTCGATTTACAATCCCCATTGTTATCACCTTTCAAAGGCTCACAAAAATAAATATTAGCTTTTAAGTCATTTTTTGTTTGACAAATGACTTTTATGCTACTATACTATGTTCATAAGCTAGTTTATCAGCTAATAAGTAAACAAAACAATATTCGCAACGTTCCCCAACGTTCAAGAAGAGTGCTTTTACAATGCTTATTTGCTATGGATTTATAATAGCATAAAAGCTATTTATGGTCAACGATTAGCTGATAAATTAGCTTATAAATTTAAATATAAAAAAGGAGGGTTATTAAAATGCCAGAAACACAAGCTTTGAGGAAAAAAATATTAACTCATTTAAAAGAAAAAAAAATCCCGCAAAATCATTTAGCAATGTTGATAAACGAAAATTATCAATATTTGAATGATGTATTGAATGGGAAAAAAACTGGTCCAAAAGCAAATGAAATGCTGCTGACAATTATTAGAGTATTAGGAATTAAATAAGGAGGAGAAAAAAGATGAACAGTTTAAAAGCATTGAGTTCAACAATAACAATTGATTCAAGAGAAGTCGCCGAAATGGTCGGAAAAGAACACAGCAAGTTATTAAGAGACATCCGCACTTACGTTAACTATTTAGACGAAGCCAAAATTGGATTGGTTGATTTTTTCATTAATTCAACTTATCAAGACGCAAAAGGAGAGCAACGTCCCGGTTTTTTACTAACAAAACAAGGATGCGAAATGGTGGCAAACAAATTAACCGGAAAAAAAGGAACGCTATTCACAGCTAAATACGTTATTAAGTTCAACGAAATGGAAGCACAACAAACGCCAGATTCTTATATGATTGTTGATCCAATTGCTAGAGCTAAACAATGGATTGAGGAACAACAACAAACTCAATTGTTAATTGAAAAAAATGCCGTTCAAGAACAGTTGATTGCAGAATACGAACCAAAAATCACTTATCTTGATGAAATTCTTAATTCAAAAAATACAATGGCCATTACTCAAATAGCAGCTGATTACGGAATGAGTGGCCAAGAGTTAAATAAGATTCTATGGAATCATGAAGTTCAAAGAAAAGTCGGCGGCCAATGGGTCCTGTATAAGAAACACATGAACAACGGATTTACAAAATCGAAAACCTATACAAACGATACTGGTGCTTATCCTCAAACGAAATGGACGCAAAAAGGTAGAATTTTTATTCATAACTTATTGGAGTCTCTTGGACACACAGCATTAGTTGATGAGCAAATAGAAATAGAGGTGTAAATAATGGTACAAAAAATAAAGAAACCTCAAATCACAACCATCATCAATTTAGATAGAAACGGAAAATTAATTAAAGATCTTTCAAAAGTCGTCATCCCAATAGAAAGTCAAATGGATTTATTAAAACAGCTGCAGCGGTTAGATAGAAAATAAGGAGGTAATTAAATGTCACCAGAAACAATAAAAAAACTAATCTGGTCATCTAATATGTTTTTCTTTGGAAGTAAAAGAATTGCCAAAAGAGATTTTTATATATTTTACGGATCCATTGCAGCGATGATCATTATCTGTTTACCGCTTTTGATTCTATTCTGGACAAACTGAAGGGAGGTGAGATCATATTATGGAAATTAGTTATGGAGTATTCGGAGAAAAAGAAGGAACGGTAGTCGCATGGCATGAATCCAATGAACAAGAAGGAAGTTATGTATTAACAGTACGTTCTCCATTTGGAAGGATTATGAGAGGAATTGAAATAGAGTTGACTGCTGAACAAATTAAAGAATTGATTGTTGAAATACCTAAAGATGAAATTGAGAGCGAAACAATCAATTATGCAGAAGAAATCATTACTGCTTTAAGTAATGTACCAGGTGAAATCGCATTAATCTTTTTAACGGATATTGATAAAAGAATATCTGATTGGTTAGCAAGTGGCGGTAAACCAAATGCACGATACATCCAACAGCAAGTTAATTATGCGAAAAGGATTTCTGAACGTTTTGGAACAAAAAAATCACTGACCGCCGGCAAGCAAAGTCAGTGACTGAACAATAAATTTTTATACCAAAAGTATAGCACAAATAAGGAGTGAGCGAATTGAAAGATATTAAAATCGATTGGATCCGTTATGAAAACTTTAAAGGAATAAAAGAGTACAAATTAGTTTTAGACGGTAGCAACGCAGATGTATCCGCACAAAATGCAATAGGAAAGACAACTTTGTACGACGGCTTCTTGTGGTTGATGTTTGGCAAAGATAGTGCTGAAAGGTCTAAATTTAAAGTAAAACCATTCGATAAAGACCGAACTGAAATTTTAGGCAAGGAACCTATTGTTGAAGCCGAACTATTAGTCGATGGTCAACGCATTTTACTAAAACGTGAGCTTGTAGAAGTGTGGTCCAAAATCAAAGGTCGCGCAGAAAAAGAACGCAAGTCGGATAAAACAAAGTTCTACATTAACCAGGTCCCTTGTAGCACAGCAAAAGAATTCAAGTCATATATTGATGAACTGATTGATGAAGACACATTCAAATTGCTAACGAATCCTGCAGCATTCAATTCACTTGATTGGACTAAAAGAAGAGAAGTCTTACTTCAGTTAGTAGATGGCGTGACGGATGAAGAGGTGATAAAAAAGAATGAAGAGCTTGCTGGATTAACTAAAATTCTTGATGGCCATAGCGTTGAAGAACAAAAGAAAATCATTTCAGCTAAGAAAAAAGAAGTTGCTAATTCTATTGATGGGATGACAGCTCGGTTTGATGAAGCTGAAAGAGCCATACCTAATACTGAAGGCATTGACCAGGATCAGTTAAATTCTCTTGTGGGTGTCAATAAAGATAAAATTGAAGAAGCACAAAACAAGATTGCTGAATTGAAAAATGGTGGAGCAATTACTGAATTGAAAAATAAACGTGGCCAACTAGATTTGAAACTAACGGAAGAAAAATCACGTTTCTTTCAATCAAATCAATTATCAACTGAAAATCTTATCAATGATATTAATAAATTGACTATAGATTTAAACGCAAAGAATCAAGCAGTTTGGGAAAAAGAGTCTCAAATTTCTAACACGGAACAAAATTTAACAAGAGAAAAAGATTCTAAAACAAACTTGTTGAAGTCTTATAAATCTAGAAAAGAAGAAACGTTTGATGAACATAAATCTTCTTGTCAAATGTGTGGCCAAGATTTACCTGGTGATCAAGTTGAACAAATGAAAACAACCTTCAACAAAAAGAAATCAGAAGATGTTGAAAAGATTCTTGCGAATGGTAAAGCAGCAGCTTTAAAAATTGAAACTGCTGAAGCTGAGCTAAAACAACTAACTAACGATCTTCACTCTTTAATTTCTAAACGTGACATGGCTAAAGATTCATTAGACAGATTCAAAGAAGAGTTGGAATTAACAAAAGAACGTCATGGCCAATTCGAAGATTCCATTGGAAATGAATTAATTGTTACTGAAATTCAAAAGGTATCTCAATTAATGATAGAAGAACAAACTTCTACTCAATCAGAAATTGAAAAATACAACAATCTTATTCGTGAAGCTTCTACTGCAGTTGATTCAGCTAGACAGCAACTATCCTTGTTCAGTCAAAAGGAAAAACAATTGAATCGTATTAGTGAGCTGAAGGATGAACACAGCAATCTAGCTTCAACTTATGAAGAACTTGAACGTCAAGAATACCTAACAGATGAATTTACTAGACGTAAAGTTCAATTGTTAGAAAAAGAAATCAATGCAAAATTTAGCATGGCCAACTTCAAACTATTTGATATTCAAAAGAATGGCGGAATCAATGAAGTATGTGAGGCAACGTATGGCGGTTCTGAATACAGCACCAACTTAAACAACGCTGCACGGATCAACGTGGGATTAGATATTATCAATACTTTATCAAATCATTACCAGGTATCGGCTCCAATCTTTGTAGACAATGCTGAATCAGTAAATGAATTAATTGATACACAAGCACAAATGATTTCATTGATTGTTAGTGTTGACCCTGTCTTTAAAGTGGAGGTGGTAGCGTGACTGTCTATGAAAAAATGCAAACTATGACACCAGACGAACTAGCTATTTTCATTTATGTTCACGGAAAAGAGTTAAAAAAAGGGCTTAAAAAAATTAAGGAATATGTTAACAGCGAATTGAAAGAGGAGGAAATATAAAATGGCAAACAACGAAATGGTATTACAACAAAAACAAATCGCGGATAGTGTAGAAAAAAAGGTGTCTCTATTTGTAAAAGAAGGACAACTAGATTTACCAGGTGATTATTCTCCAGGTAACGCAATGCGTTCAGCATGGTTAAAACTTCAAGAGGTCCAAACAAAAGATTATAAACCAGCACTTGAAGTAGCTACAAAAGATAGTGTGGCCAATGCATTACTAGGCATGGTTGTTCAAGGTTTGAATCCAGAAAAGAATCAAGGATATTTCATTATGTATGGAAGCAAATTAACATTCCAACGTTCTTATTTTGGAACAATGGCCGTCACTAAAAGAGTAACTGGTGCTACTGATATTGTAGGTCAAGTGATTTATGAAGGTGATGATGTCTCATACGATTTAACAAACGGAATGATTAAGAACCTGGTACACAAACAAAAATTTGGAAATATTAATAAAGATAAAATAATTGGAGCTTATGCGACAGTAGTTATGCCAGATGAAAAAGAAAATCACATTGAGTTAATGACCTTTGAAGAAATTACGTCAGCATGGTCTCAATCTAAAATGTGGGGCAAGGATCAAAAAGCGCCTAAACCTGGTAGCACACATGATAAATTCGCTCAAGAAATGGCTAAGAAAACCGTTATTAATCGTGCATGTAAGAACTTCATTAATAGTTCAGATGATAGCAGCGTGATGACTGAATTCTTTAATAAACAAAGTGATGAAATTAAAGAAGCTGAAGTTGCAGAAGAAGTCGAAGAGAAAGCAAATACAGAATTCTTTGAAGCTCATTACACAGAAGTGAATGATGATGGAGAAATCATTGATCACAAAGAAAAACCAGTTCAAGAAGATAATGAATCCTCAACTGAACCCGCACCATTTTGATTAACATAAAATCTTTTGGTAGCGGAAGTGCTGGGAATGCTTATCTAATAGATGATGGCATTTCTCAGATATTAATTGAATGTGGTATCAAACTAGAACTGGTTAAACAAAAAATGATGTTTGATTTTAGCCGAGTGGCCGGAATGTGTATCAGTCATGAGCATGGTGATCATTCAAAAGAAATCAAGAAAGTATTAGCTACCACTTCAATTGAACTTTTCGCTTCAAAAGGAACATTAAACGCATTAAACGTACCGAATCATAGAGCAACCGTACTTGAAATAGGCAAAGGCGTACAAATTGGTTCCTGGACGGTCACTTCATTTGATGTGAATCATGATGCTGCAGAACCAACTGGATTCCTTTTTAAAAACAACTTAGGCGAACAACTATTGTTCGTAACAGATACCTATTACGTGAAGTACAAATTCAAAGATATTACTCACATGATGATTGAAGCAAATTATTCTTTAGACATCATTAGAAAAAAAGTTAAAGAAAATGAAGTTGCTCAATATTTAAAGAATCGAATCTTGATCAGTCACTTTGAATTTGATAACTCAAAAGAATTTATAAAAGTAAATGCGAGTGATCAACTGCAGGAAGTATGGTTGCTTCACTTGTCAGATTCAAATAGTGATGAAGAATTGTTCAAGCGTGAAGTACAAGAATTAACTGGCGTTCCAGTCTATATAGCATAAGAGGTGAAATAATGGCAAGGCCGAAAAAACAAACAGTAGACTATTTTCCACATATGGCAACTAGTGGTAAGACACTATTTATTTTGGAAAGTACCTTTGGTAATGATGGTTATGCATTTTGGTTTAAATTATTAGAATTGTTAGCAAAGAGTGAGGGTCACGTTTTCGACACGAAAACCATAGCAGAGTGGAAGTTTCTGGTAGCGATAACTCTTGTAGATGAAGATAAAGCAATGGAGATACTAAATATGCTCGCTGAATTAAATGCTATAGATGCTGATCTATGGAAAAATAAAATTGTTTGGTGTCAAAACCTAGTTGATAATGTCGAAGATGTTTATCTGAAACGTCGTGCTAAAAAACCAACCAGACCTCAAACAAATAATAACTGTGACGGAAACCCAAACAGTTCTGTAGTTTCTGTGACGGAAACTCCAGCAGAAGTTAAAGTTCCTATAGTTTCGGATAGCGGAAACCCACAAAGTAAAGTAAAGGAAACTAAAGTAAATAAAACTAAAGTAAATAACAACAACAGGGATGATGATGTGGTTTCTTCTGGTCCTAATGCTCATGAATTTTATCAACAAAACTTTGGTGTAGAAAATTCTATTACTTCTCAAAACATAGAGTTCTGGATTGATGACTTAAACGAAGAGTTGGTTATCGAAGCAATGAGCAGAGCAGCACTAGACCAAAAGGGATATAAATACGCTGAGGGTATCCTTAAAAATTGGGACAAAAAAAATATAAAGACTATAGACGAAGTAAAGTCTGCAGATGTAGCTTTTGAAAACAGCAAAATAAAGCCTTCATATGGTAATTCTTCTGCTAGAAAAGAAACACTTCCAGATTGGGCTAAAGAAGAGAATCAGCAAAAACAAGAAACGCCAATGAGCGAAGAGGAAAAAGCTGAATTCATGGAACGACTTGAAAAAATACAATCATTTGGAAAGGACTAAGCACATTGAAAATCAAATTTACTGTACCTGGACAACCAGTAGCACAAGGAAGACCAAAATTCACTACTATTGGTGGTCATGCAAGAGCATACGATCCTAAGAAGAGCGTGGATTATAAGAAGATAGTTGCTTATCACGCCATGCAACATAAACCTAAGCAGTTATTAGAGGGTGAATTAGAGGTTGAAATACTTATCTTCAAAGAGTGTCTCAAATCGTTTAGCAGAAAGAATATGGAACTTGCTGAACTTGGTCAACTAAGACCCATTACAAAACCAGATGCGGATAATTATGCAAAAGGTCCGTTGGATGCAATGAAAGGAATCATTTGGAAAGATGATGGCCAGATAGTTGATTTGATTGCTAGGAAGTTTTACTCGAGTAGACCGAGGATTGAAATCACTGTTAGGACTTTAGGTGAGATTCAAACTGAATTATTTTAATAAAAAAACCTCTCATTACGAGAGGCGATAAGGTTACATTCTTTTAGATATTTTAGCCATTACTTCTTGTAAATCACTAATATCAAAAACCAATTCGCAAAGCTTTTTATCTTTATCACCATCAGTATTTTCAGTCATTACGTCAGCAATAACGTTAACTGAATTCATACTGTCTAAATCAAATTGCAAGTATCTACCACTTACTTGACAAGGAACGTAACCTTCATCATGTTTGTTCTTCTGTCTTTTTTCAAAACTAATAGGGATCCTTACAATTTTATCTTTACTCATAATTTAGCACCTCTCTTATATAGAGTATAAACAAAAACCAAAAAGAAAGCAGGAAAAACAAATGACAAAAACAGTAGAATTCAGACCAACAATTAAAACGGTAAAAATGAACAAGGGCGGCAAACAAGAGATTGTTTTATCAATCGAAAATGGATCACTAGATGGCAAGTTTGAAAGTATCAATCAATTAATTGGTGAATCAGTAAACGTGGTTATCCAACCTTCAGTGATTAGCTACTCCATTCCTTATGATTCAGTCAATGACACACCTTATTTCAAATATATGGTTAATGGTGATGGAATTGTTATTGAAGTAAAAGAAGAACAAACATCAATTGAAGGTATTGATAACAAAGTATTCAAGGACTTCATTGTTGAAATGGATGATGTAGATACATTTATTAAAGAAGCTTCTTCAATCACTATGCCATCAAACATTGAATTGAATCCAAGAACGATTCTTGAATATTTAGATGATGGCATGAATTATGAAGAGATTGCTGAAGAGATGGAATCAAAAGAAAGTACAGTCGTAAATGATCTAGACAAAGCTAGACAGTATTTTGCTCCTTATGCAGCAGCTTGGGTAGAGTACAAAAAATGACAAAGAAGGTTTTGATTTTGGAAAATGCTAGATTCATTTGGGATGAAGAAGAAGTTAAGACATTTGTTGAAATGTGGAACGACAATAAAAGCAGCTATCAAATTGCCAAGGTCTTGAATTGTAAGATTTTGGACGTTGCTTTACTTGTTATGGATCAAGCAGAGAAAAGAAAAATCCAACAAAGAAATCGAGGGATAGTATGACTGAGAGGACTAGAAGACAATGGATTGGGAAAGAGCGTAACGAACTATTTGTAGATATAAGAGATCCTGAAAAATACAGCAACATAGCTAACGATAAAGCTTTTATGAAATCAATAAGAGTTAAACGTCCAGATTTAATTACAATCAGTGAACGCAGGAAAGTTAATTCGATTGCTCAACATGGTTTAGACGTTCGGAACAATATTGATTTAGCAATTGCTGGTCTTTACAGAAGCAAAGCAGATGCTATTAGATTATTTAATGAACAAGAGCAAGTTGAATTTGATAGGCAAATAAAATTACTTGAAAGAGTGAGGGATAAAGAATGAATGAAAATAAATTAGTCGTTGACTTAGATACTTATCGTATTACCTTAGCAAGTGAAACTGAAGAAAAAAATCACGTTGAATTGGAAGTGAAGGAAGGAATGAATGGAGATAAAGAGTGGTTTAAAGATAAATCTGTAAAGACAAGGCAAGTAATCATTAAGTTCTTTGATAATGAAGAATATAGAACTGAATTAACTGAAGATGCAGCAAGAGAGTTAATCGAATTCCTGGAGGCTAATAAAAAATGAATAAGCGTATAAGAAGAAAAGTGGCCAAACGTATTATAAATAAAATTGGAACTGAACAGTCACTAACTTTTTTTGAAAGAAAGTATTTCATTAAATTCTTTTGGAAACCACTTAAAGAAGTAGTTAACGGTATTGTTAAAGAACTAGAAATTGAATCAAAAATACAAATTGAATCTATGAAAGAAAGGATTAGTGAGTTGAGTGTTGTAGAAGAACTTGCAACCGAGCAGGCTGAATGGTTTAAAGATAAAAGTTATTCAGAAGAAACTGCAGGTGTGGTTGGTAATTTAGTTGCAGAACCTGCTACGGAATCAAAGTGGCAGAAAGTAAAGGGGAAATTGAAAGGATGGTTTGGTAAATGAATTCATTAAATATCATTGGAACATTAGGAAGAGATCCACAAATCAATGCAGCTGGAACAGTAGCAAGCTTCAGCATTGCTGTTAAAAGGAAATACAAAAACAAACAAACGAATGAATATGAAACAGATTGGTTTAACTGTAAAGCATTCAATAAAACCGCAGAGCTTATTAGAGATAATTTCTCTAAAGGTTCTCAAATTGCATTCGAAGGACATCCTCAGAACAACAATCACGAAAAAGACGGAAAGATGGTTTATCGTGATGAATTCATAGTTGATGGCATTACGTTTATTGGCTCTAAAAACAACGCACAATCAAATGGAGACTATCAGCAGACAAATGCTCAACAATACAATTCAAATCAATCTAGCAATCAGAATCCTATCCAGTATTCGAATCATGACCCATTTGATAAGAGCGGTACTCCAATTGATATTGAGGATGATGATTTACCGTTTTAACGGAACAATAAGTAAAGGTAGGTGATCGTCATAAAATTCCAGTGGCTGAAAGATTATCAAGATTCTGAAGAGAAAATTACTTATCTTAAATGGAATATCAGAAAAACAAAGTACGAACTGGAGCGTTGGGAAGATAGCTCAGATTTAGGGAAAATATTTTTAATCAAAGAATCAAAAGGATCTAAAGTTGAAGAAAATTTAGTGTTCTTAGAAAAAGAGCTAATCTTTCAAGAAGAAATGCAAGCGTCTTTACTTATTCTAATAAATACATTTAAAGGATTGGAAAATCAAATACTTAAGATGAAGTACGTTGAGGGCAAATCATTAGAAGCTGTTGCTGAAGAACTAAACTATTCTCATGGCCATATAAGACAAAAGCATGCTGAATTAAGAAGAAGATTAGACTTTCTAGATGATTGGGAAGAGGTCCAAAAGAAAATGTATCAAATGTCAGATTAATGTAATAACAACACTTGTATGTTTATCTTGCTTTCGAAAGATTATAGTAACAACATAAGAAATCTACAAAAGGCAGCTGCACTTGCAGTTGTCTTTTGTTTTGCAATCAGACGGAGAGTTGGTGATACCCCACCATGGCATTAAGAGCTGACAAACAAGGAGCGCATCGAGCATCCTTTGATAAGAATAGAAAGATAATACTAAAGACTCAATCAACCTGTGGTATCTGTGGCAAGCCAGTAGATGTAAGTATCAAAGCGCCTGATCCATTATCACCAACAGTTGACCACATTGTTCCGATTGCTAAAGGTGGTCATCCATCTGCAATGGAGAACTTACAGCTTGCTCATGCAGCATGTAACAGACAAAAGTCAGACAAACTATTTAATAATAAAGAAATAAAAGAACCAAAAGTAATAGGCAATAGAAACCTACCTAAGAGCCTTGACTGGCTTTTATATAAATCATAAGTAAATTTACACATGAAATTATTACAGTGGATTAGATAGAACATTAGGGGGGCATGGGTACCCCTCCGGTAGTTCCTTCGTCCTTCACGCTGTCACTGT
>Ga0314771_100102_pt1 | contig 27987 bp, 37 predicted proteins | sample MetaGCB42018_FD_204522 | JGI IMG/M metagenome (GOLD analysis project Ga0314771, IMG submission 204522) | Cryopeg brine microbial communities from Beaufort Sea near Barrow, Alaska, United States - CB4 2018 | ecosystem: Environmental > Aquatic > Marine > Coastal | place: USA: Alaska | collected...
ATCGTGCCCGACCTGCAAAGCCAACGGAATGATTCAAGGTCTTTTCTACCAAATGCCATGCTACGACTGCAACGCGACTGGCTTGGTCGACAACGAAACAGGCGAGGCTCTGGCGCCCGAGGACATGGTAATTCAGCTGCGTTTGCGCTTGAACCGCCAGCGTGAAGAAAACAACGAACTGCGCCGCCAGCTGCGAGAGCAGGCCAAACAAGACAACGGCCGGGGCTATGGCCCTGGTGGTCAGCGATACCACGGAGATTAATTGTGCTCACACGAAAGACTCAGTTGCGCAGCAAGGCACAGCTCAAGGCCAGATCACCGATGAGGCCCGCCATCTCAGGGCGTTCAACGCTCAAATCCAAGGCACCTAAGCGGAGTAAAATCAGACTTAGCGCTAAAGATGAGCAATGCCTTGTGCGTGTACCAGGTGTATGCAACGGCAATTCCGCGACCGTGGTGCTGGCTCATCTGAACGGCGCCGGCGTCGGCATGAAAAGCCCCGACTGGCAAGCGGCTTACGCCTGCAGCGCCTGCCACGAATTTCTGGACGGTGGTTATGCAGACAGTGGAATTTGGCGTGAACAGCGCGACCTACTCCACCTGCAGGGTGTGATCCGGACACAGGAACGACTGATTGATAAAGGCTTCATTCAAATCCAGGGGCAATAGACCGCTATGAGCAAAAACACCGAGCAATGTGATGTCGCCCATTTTAATTGCGGACACGATCTTCGTCTGAGGCCCGGGGCACCTTTTGAGCTCGATTGCAAAGTACCGAACTGCCTGGGCGAGTACGCCACCTTAGATTTTTGCGGCGTCAAATACGACGACGACAAGCCCATGATGGACCTCATCCCGCCCCATATGGAACTGGAAGTGGCCCGGGTGCTTACCGTTGGCGCCAAAAAGTACAGCCCCGACAATTGGCGCAAAGTGCCAGATATGCGCCGCCGGTACCTCGCAGCAGCCAAGCGCCACATCAATGCGCTGCAGCAAGACATTATGTGTGACGATGAAACTGGCCTCCATCACGCCGCGCACGCTGTGTGCTGCCTGATGTTCCTGGGTGAAGTGGAGCTGGAAGTTAACACTGACTGATCGTCCCAACGTGAACCAGGTACACCAAACGCGGAGTTGATATGGCGGAGCAAAATCGCAGAACGGCACAGCAGACCCGGGCGCGGGAATTGGCACAGCGAGAGGTCGACCGGTACATTGCTTACGTTCTCCGCGAAGATACTATTGACCAAATATCACGCGAGAGCCGCAGCATCATGGGCGCGTGGTCTGACTTCGAAGGCCGACCACCCTCTGGCTCTGGCTTCAGTGAGATTTGCCCGCTGGCGGATAAAGTGGACAAGATTAATCGACAGAAAATGCCGCCGGAATTCATTCTGGCCTATGAACGAATTCAGGCCATGGCTGAAAGATCACCACTCCGGGTAACCGCTCTATGCGTTGACCGTGCGTATCGCAACCGCATCAAGGTCGCCATAGACCCGTTCACAGAGCAGCGCCTCGAAATTCATTGGAATGATTCAGCCTGCGCAGAGTTGCTGAAATGCACTGTCAAAGTTTTTCAGCGCCGTGTTAGCAAGGGTTATTCTCAGCTGGAGTGCATCTTGGGCTTTCGGGTGTCCGAAGCCGCTTAAGCACTAGATGTTGACACCAAGGGTCCAGCAGGTACACTATGTTGTAACTGGTAAAAACTACCAACGAAAACCGCCCTCACCCGAGCTGGCGGTTTTTTTGTGCCCAAATTAAAGCATCGTTCTTCCGGAGCTCGTCATGGTTCGACTCAATCAAATCATTGATGAGCTGATCGAGCGGGAGGGCGCTTTTGTCGATCACCCTAACGATAAGGGTGGACCGACGATGTACGGCATCACCGAGAAGGTGGCCCGGCTGCACGGCTTCGACGGCCCTATGCGGCACATGCCCAGAACGCTGGCGGTCTCAATCTACAAAGACCAATACTGGTCCGTCCCGAACTTTGACCGCGTTGCTATGATCGACCAAGCCATAGCCGAAGAGCTGCTGGATACCGGTGTGAACATGGGCATTGCTTGGCCCGGCATATTCCTTCAGCGCAGCCTGAACGCACTGAACAATCAAGGCACGCACTACAGCGACATCATTGTTGATGGCTTGGTTGGCAATTCAACGCTGGCGGCATTGAAAGACTTCCTGGACAAGCGCCAGCGCCTAGGCCAAGCGGTGCTACTTAAAGCGCTGAACGGCTTGCAAGGCACCCGCTACATCGAATTATCAGAAAGCCGTGAGCGCAATGAGTCGTTCGTGTTCGGCTGGTTTGATCACCGCGTTAACTTTTAGCTGTGAACCCACCAAACCGAGACTTTGGAATGCCATTTGGATCGCTTGACCTGACAAACAGCGCCGGATTCTGGACGTTCCTGGGCTCCGTCATAACCGTTATCTGCCTGACATTTGTGCGGTTGCTGATGATTCTTCTGATTGGCAAAACAAACCGAGACACCAGCCTTTCAGGCAGGGAAGACAAGTTTTTCAGCCACCAGGCTGATGAAATATCACGCCTGAGCGCGATGGTTGCCGGTCTTGATGCCGCGCTGAAGAACCAAGCCGAATTTAACAGGCTGGAAATGCAGCGTGAGCGCGATGACTGCAACGCAAAAATGCTGGGCCTGAAAGGTGAAATTGAAATTTTGAAGCAGCGAATCACTAACGAAGAACAGAGATAAGCCAAAGGGAATCACCATGAAAATCATTAAATCCGCTTTGATAGCGTTAATAGTGCTGGCAATGACGGCGTGCTCAACGCTTGAGCGTATCGAGTCCAGTTCAATTTCCTCACAACTCATCACCAGCCAAATTACTCTGCGCTTTATTGCCGGATCGGATGACCCCGTTGAGCGTGCCGCTAGGGTGCGCGATGTCGTGGGAAAAGTGCGCGGCGAAGTTTCTGCTGAAAAGGTCTTTACGCTGGCGGATCTTGATGAAGCTGTACGGGCTGAAATCGACTGGCAAGCGCTGAGTGCAGCGGACCAGGAGCTGCTGAACTTCGGGCTGACCAAAGCCAGCGCTGCGATTGCCGAGCTAGTTGGCGATGGCGTGATTGACCCTGCCGGCCAGGTAACTGTGGCCACCCTGCTGACCTGGATAGATCAAGCAGCGCAGCGGGTCCGGTAATGGAGAAACGCCCGTTTCGCCTAAAGGCTCAGCCCCGGTTCTCTGAACTGCGCTTTGAGTATGTGTCTTCCGGTCAGTGGACACTGACCAAACCGTTCATGTATTTCGGGGACAACATTAACGTGGTAGTTCCGTCAGGCTTCACAACTGACTTCGACAGCGTTCCCCGGATCCCATTGCTGTACGCCGCTTTCAAGGGCTACACCACCCAAGCCGCAATCACCCACGATTATTTATACCGCTCGCAAGCCGGAAAATCTCAGGCCGACAGCACGTTTTTGGCTGCGATGAAGCACGAAGGCTTACCCCTGCGCCGCCGCATGCCGATTTACTGGGGCGTGGCTCTGTTTGGCGGCCCTACATACAAGCGACTCGGAAGGAAAGCCCTATGACCACCATGCAAAGCACTAAAAAGGTCGCAAAAAACAGCGGTGAACTCGGCGGCGCAGCTATAGCCATCATTCTGTCAAAAGTGGCAAACGCTTACGGCATCCCGATCGGCGAGACAGAGGCGATTGTTCTCGGCGGATTTCTAGTCGGCATCGGCTCCAGCATTCGGCACCTAATCAAAGACTGAGGCGCACACCATGAGATTTGCAGCTTTTTTAATTGTTGGCCTGATGGTCACATTGGCAGCCCACGCAGACCCATCGCCATCCGAGCTGAGCTGGGTAGCCCCCGATACCCGCGAAGACGGTAGTCCCCTGTCCCCCGATGAGATCAAAGAGTACCGGGTGTATTACACCGTGGACGGGCAAACGCCGGGTGATAATTATCCCGTTGTCGTGAGTGGCACGGCCCAGAGCGAAACAGTGACGTTGGAGCTGATGCCCCGAGCCGCGCCCTATGTTGTGGGGTTTGCTATTACCACCGTAGATACCGATGGGGTTGAGTCTGTGCGCTCGGATGTAGTCAGCAAGACCTTCAACGTGGATAGCACCGCGAAACCTTCTGCACCGACTAACATTCAGTTTACGATTATCTGTGGTGCAGGCTGCACGATCACTGAAAAAGTAGGGCAGTGACATTGGTCAAATACTATCTTGTGCCAGTCATTGAAGACCCAGAGCTGGGCGGCAAGATTCCAGACACCGCCGCGACATCGTGGACGGCTCGCTATCTGTCCGACACGGTTTGTCTGATTCGTGATCCAGACGGTTCACAGAATTACCCGACGTTGCTGGACAGCACACCTGTCGGAACTTTGCCGCTGGAAGTTCAACCGACAATGACACCCGACGAGATAGATATTGTGTATGTCAAGTGGGGCATAGAGCCTATGTCGTTGTGGAGTATGTTGGATGACCGAGTGGGGGGCGTCTAATGGCTCAGTATTTTACTGATTTTAGTGAGTACACCATTGGCGAGGTTCCGGCAGACTGGACCGTAGAGTGGGGTAGTGTTGCCAGAACTATTGTTTCTGGAAACCCAGAGTCAAGCTCTACTCAGTCTTTGCTTGTAGGGCACACTGGATCTGCATTTTCGAGAAACGCAATTTCTTGGTCGGATGTGCCAGACGCTGCGGCAGTGTCAGTTTTTTGTAGGCTTAATTCTGATTTTAAGTCTAGCGGGACTGATAACGGAATAGTAAGCCCTGTTATTTGTGGGAGAGGTTCGCAGTCAACGAGATCAGGCTACTACGCTTTTTTAAGAGGCAGCAGTTCTATTGATCTAAAGCGGGCAAGTAATGGATCTGTTTCAACTGTCGCATCAACCACAACAATTATTCCCGACCTTCTAAATGTCGATTTAAGTGTTGAGTTATCAGTAAGCGTAGCCGGCCAAGTTGAGCTATACGTGTGGCTTAGTTCAGACGCCAAGCCGGCTTCGGCTACCTTGGCTTATACAGATCCCTCTCCTCTTGCCGCCGGTTGGCCAGGGTTCCTAGACCTTTCTGATTCGGCCTATAATGGCTCAGAGCTGTATTTCTACGGAGTAGGCACTGACGGCGATTCAGCCCTGACCGCACCGATACCAACCGGCCCAGCTACCCCCACCAACCTCGGCGCTACTAACATCCTCACTACTTCCGCCCGGCTTACTTGGGAGCAAGGATAATGGCGATAGACGTACCGCAGGCTGATAAAGACGCGCTGGTTGCCTTTTATAACGCAACGGGTGGTCCCAGCTGGACGACTAATACAAACTGGCTAGTCACAGAAGGTGTGGGTGACTGGTACGGGGTGACCGTCAGTGGTGGGCGCGTTACTGCACTAGACTTAAATAGCAATAACGTGGTCGGGGCGGCGGGCAGCAGTTTGTCGGCCCTCACCGCGCTCACAACTCTGTATTGCTACACCAACTCGCTCACAACACTGGACGTATCCGCGCTTACGTCGCTGACATCTCTGGAGTGCGGGCTCAACGCAATTACGTCGTTGGATGTTTCAGCGCTTACCTCGTTGACATCCCTGTGGTGCTACAACAACGCAATGACAACGCTGAATGTGTCAGGCGCTACCTCGCTGGGCACTTTGGACTGTGCAAGCAACTCAATTACCGTTCTGGACGTTTCAGCGCTCACCTCCCTGACGTATCTAAGTTGCTACAGCAACTCGATTACCACGCTGAACGTGACCGCTCTCACATTGCTGACCAGCCTGTCTTGCTACGACAACGCAATTACAACTCTTGATGTATCAGCTCTCACCTCGATGGCCTATCTGTACTGCTACACCAACTCGATCACAACACTAGATGTATCTGGCCTTACCTCGATGGAGGTACTGCGTTGCCAATTCAACTCGATTACCACGCTGGATGTGTCGAGTCTTACGCTGCTAGAGGCGTTGTACTGCCAAAACAACTCAATTGCGACATTGAATGTGTCCGCCCTCACGTTGCTGACTGGACTGTACTGCCACGACAACGCAATGTCGTCAGGTGCCATAGACAATATACTAGGTGGGGTAGATTCAGCCGGATCGTTTAACGGGACGCTTCAAGCCGACGGCACAAACGCAGCTCCCTCAGCGACAGGTCTAGGCTATAAAGACGCCCTAGTCGCAAAAGGCTGGGCAGTGACAGCGAGCGAGGCGATTCCACCGTCATACACACTCGAATGGCGGCTCGTTGCTGGTCCGGGGGCGACGACTACTGTAACTGGCATCACCGACCCGTTCTATGATCTGGCAGGACTGACTCAGGCAACCCAGTATGAGTCCAGGGTACTAGAGACTGATGGAACCACACCTTCTGCGTTCTCGGCGTGGTACTCGTTTACCACTGCATCAGCGGGCGCAACAGTAGAGCCAGCAGCCGCAACCATAACCGTTACAAGTCAAGGCCCATCAATAGCGACCGGCGCATCGGTAACAACGACAACAGCCGCGGTTACGGTTCAGGCGCTTAACCCCTCGGTTGCGGCAGGCGCATCGGTACAGCCAGTAACAGCAACAGTCACCACGACTGCTTTAGACCCCGTTATAACGTCAGGAGCATCGGTCAGTCCGACACCTGCAACGGTTACAGTCTCAGCCCAAACCCCTTCAGTTAAAGCGGGCGCATCTGTAAACCCGATAACTGCTGTTGTCACAACCACTGCATTAACCCCGTCGGTCGGCACAACAACAGAGATCCAGCCAACAACCGCTGTCATTTCAGTGCAAGCGCTGTCGCCGGTAGTAAGTGCCGGCGCTAGTGTATATCCGGCTCTGGCAGGCATAACAGTATCAGCGCCAGATCCACAAGTAAGCGCGGACACTACGACAGAGATCAAGCCAGCTACGGCACAGATAACGTTAACTGCGCCTGACCCGAAAGTCAGTACCGGTGCGTCAGTTACGGCTACGACTGCCACCATTACCGTTGCAGCGCCAAGCCCATTTGTGGGTGTCAGCACGATCATACGACCCACTACTGCGAGCATTTCAGCAGCGGCCAATGATCCTGTTGTTTCGTCTGGCGCTTCTGCCAGCCCTACAACGGCAACAATCAGCGTTCTTGCGCCAAACCCAAAGGTCACGGCGGGCGCAAGAGTAAGACCGACTACGGCCACAGCTTCAGTGATAGCGCTAACCCCGACGGTTATTGCCGGTGTGATCGAGTATCGCCGGCAAGTGGATATCACTGGAATCTATCAGACCGCAGTGGACATTGAAGGGATTTATGTTAGGAGGGTGTCAGTTTGATAGCGCCAGAGTTTAGCGATTTCCAGATATTGCGAGGCCAGGCGCTGGATATAAATATATCGGTTCCGGGCGAGGCAGATTTATCGGCAGCCATTGTTACCTTCGGTCTGTCTGGGTCATACAGCTCCACATATATCAAAACCCTAGAAACCAGCAAGTCTGCGCAAGTTATTACTGCATATCTCGACAGCGAAACAAGTAAGGGTTTAACAGAAGACCGGTATTACTACAGCTGCTGGATTGAAATATTAGGCGACTACACTCCTGTGGCGCGTGGCTACATAACAGTTAAAGACGATTCGAGGACTCAATAATGGACTTTTATAATCACACCAAGAAGTTGTTCGCTGAGGGCGCCTACACTATTGCCAACCTGAAAGTGGTACTGGTTAGCGGCTACTCTTTCCTGCCATCCGAGACTGCGCTAACTGCTATCACGGCTGCCGAGGTGTCTGGCAATGGATGGCCTGTCGGTGGTGAGGTGATTGCTAACGCCACTTTAACTATCACGACAACCGATGATGCAACACTTGACGGCGATAACATTAGCGTAACGGCAACAGGTGGCGACATTGGCCCCGCTGACGCGCTGGTTATTGTGGATGCCACAAGCGGCAAGCCTCTACTCTACTCTGTCTTCCCATCCACTCAGACCGCTGGCGTTGGAACACCTCTTCTTGTCACCTGGGCTGCGGCCGGCATTGTTCAGTGGGCCTAAAGGATAGGCGCTAGTGGGCTCAAGGCCCGCTAAGCCGTGCGCCTGGCCAGGATGCAATGCACTGGTATCGGGCGCCACTCACTGCACTGCACATGCCCCTGCAGCTGCAGAGCGTAGAGCCAAGCAGATCAAGCGATCAAACAAAGCTTACAACTCCGTCAGGGACGTGTCAGACGCACGCTACAAGCAAGAGAAGTGGCGAAGGCTGAGCATCTACTACCGCCGCCTGCATCCACTGTGCAAGCAGTGTGAGCTAGAAGGCCGCGTGACAGCCTCTCGCATGGTGGATCACATCAAGCCAACCAAGACCCATCCCGAGTTGTTCTTTGAGTGGAGCAACCTGAGAGCGCTCTGCAACCCCTGCCACAACCGTGTAGGCGAGAAGGTCGGACTGACCGGAGGCTAACACGCGCACAGGGGGAGGGGCGGGTTAAAAGTTCCAGTAAAACCCTTCCCGAACGTCGGGGGGAGCCATCTTTTTACGTCCGCAAAATTCAGGTTTTGAAATGGCCAGACCGCGCACCCCCACGAACGTGCTGAAAATGAAAGGTTCTTTTGCAAAAGACCCTCAGCGCGAGCGTGAAGATCCAGATACCGAAAAGCTAAAATCGTGCCCTCTGCACTTGTCGGCTGCTCAACGGGAAATCTGGAAAGATCTTGTGAAGGCTGCGCCTAAGAACGTCATCACGGAAGCGGATCGGTTTGCGCTGGAAATATGCTGCGCCCTGCTCGATCAATTCCGGCTTGATCCGGTAGAGTTCACCGCGGCAAAGCTGGTTCGCCTGGAAACATTGCTGGGCAAATTCGGCATGACGCCATCCGATCGCGCCAAAGTGGCCGGGCCTGTCAAGAAGAAGGCTGGCGGCAACGCATTCGCTGACCTTTAATGGCTGCAAAAACAGTCTATGCGAACGTTGCGAAGGCGGAAGCCTACGCGCGCGACGTGATATCCGGCAAGATCGTTGCCTGCAAATGGATCAAGCTGGCCTGCAAGCGTCACATTTCGGATAAACGCAAGGCTCGTAGTAAGGCTTACCCCTACAAGTTTGACCCGGCCAAGGCTGAGAAGGTCGCCAAGTTCCTGCAGCTACTGCCCCACACAAAGGGTAAGTGGGCCAGCAAACGCGAGCGCATCACCCTTGAGCCATGGCAGCTGTTTTCAGTGTGCATACCTTTCGGCTGGATCCAGAAGAAAGACGGCAACCGCCGGTTCCGAACCATCACGGTTTTTGTACCCAGGAAGAACGGCAAGTCAATCATCGGTGGCGGTGTTGGCGTTTACATGTTCGCTGCTGACGACGAGTTCGGCGCCGAAGTGTATTCAGGTGCAACAACAGAGAAGCAGGCATGGGAAGTATTCAGGCCCGCAAAGCTAATGGTAGAGCGAACCCCTGCCCTACAAGAGCACTACGGCGTAGAAGTGAACGCCTCGAATATGTTTCGAATGGAAGACGGCTCGCGCTTTGAGCCTGTCATTGGTAAGCCTGGCGACGGATCAAGCCCGTCCTGTTCCATTGTCGATGAGTACCACGAGCACCAGGACAGCACACTCTTCGACACAATGGAAACCGGCATGGGTGCCCGCGAGCAACCGATAATGCTGGTGATTACCACAGCAGGTTCCAGCATTGGCGGACCGTGCCATCTGCTGATACGCGACTGCGAGCGGATGCTGGAGGGCGTGATTGATCGCCCGGACCTGTGGGCCATGCTCTACACGATTGACGAAGGCGACGACTGGACGGACGTGAAATCACTGCTAAAGGCCAACCCCAACTACGGAATCAGCATCAGCGGCGACTTCCTCGAAGCGCGTCAGCGCGACGCCATGCAATCAGCAGCCAAGCAGGCTACGTTCCGTACCAAACACCTGAACGAATGGGTCGGCGCAAAGAATGCCTGGCTCAACATGCTGCGCTGGAAGCAATGCCCGGAGCGCAAGAGCCTCAGCGAACTGGAGGGCCGGCCCTGTTACATCGGTCTCGACCTCGCCAGCAAGGTGGATATTGCCGGCAATCTGCTGGTATTCCCGCCCGTTGATGGCGACCCCCTCTGGCACGTTCACGGCAGGTACTACTTGCCAGAGGCCAGGGTAATTGAGGAGCTGGACAGCAACACCGGGCGTTATCGAGAGTTCGACGCCTTGGGACTTATGACGCTGACTGACGGCGAGGTGATCGAGTTCGAAGTTATCAAAGAGGATCTGCGCGAGTTCTCCGGTCGCTTTGATGTGCAGGAGGTTGCATACGATCCTTGGCAGGCCACGCAACTTGCGCAAGAGATGCAGGCCGAGGGGATGCTCATGGTTGAGGTTCGCCAAACCGTGCAGAACATCTCCGAGCCCATGAAAGAGCTGGAGGCGCTGGTGCTTCGCAAGGTCCTGGCGCACGGCGACTGCCCAATTCTGACCTGGATGGCGAGCAACGTGGTTGCCAAACTGGACGCGAAGGACAATATCTATCCAAACAAGGAGCGGCCCGAGAACAAAATCGACGGCGTTGTTGGTTTGATAATGGCGCTCAGTCGCGCAATCAGTGCAGAGGATACCGGCGACACCGCTGGATTCATCACAAACCCGATCATGGTAGGAATCTAATGGCCGAAGACAAGAAGCCCGGGCGAGTAAAGAGCGCTCTGCTGAACTGGCTGGGTGTGCCGGTCAACCTATCTACAAAAGGGTTCTGGAATGATTTTTACGGCACGTCCAGTAGCGGAAAGGCAGTTACGGTTGATGGGGCCCTGCAGCTTTCGACTGTGTGGGCCTGCGTCCGGCTGCTGAGCGAAACCGTATCCACGCTACCCCTAAAGCTGTATCGCCGCATGCCAGACGGGTCAAGGGAGTCGGCGAGCAATCACCCCCTATACCGCGTCCTCTGCGTTAAACCCAACGCCGAAATGACGCCCGGCCGATTCATGTTAGCGATCGTGGCAAGCCTGGTGATGAGGGGCAACGCTTTCGTCGAGAAGAGGTATGTCGGCACTCGGATCGTTGCCCTAGTTCCGCTGCTCCCTCAGTTGGTAACTTATGAGCGGCTAAAAAGTGGAAAGCTGGAATATACACACACTGAAGATGGCGTAAAACGGATCCTGAGTGAATCCCAGATAATGCACATCCGCGGCTTCGGCATGGACGGCGTGGCCGGGATGATGCCAATTCATGCCGGACGTGATGTTATGGGAGCCGCCATGTCTGCTGATGAAGCCGCTGCTAAGTTCTTCGAGAACGGCATGCAGGCATCAGGCTTTCTGAGTCAGGAATCCGGCACTCTTACGACTCCTCAACGCGAGGAGTTGCGCAAGAGCTTGACGTCTTTCGCAGGTTCTAAGAACGCCGGAAAATTGATGGTTCTGGAAGGTGGCTTGAAATACCAGGGCGTAACACTAAACCCCGAAGCCGCCCAAATGCTGCAGACTCGCTCCTTTCAGATCGAGGAAATCTGCCGGTGGTTCCGAGTTCCGCCAATGATGGTCGGGCACATGGAGAAAGCTTCCAGCTGGGCCAGCAGCGTGGAAGGTATGAACCTGCAGTTTCTCACCAACACATTGCGCCCGCTTCTGGACAACATCGAACAGGAAATAATCCGCTGCCTTATCGGAGAAGCGGAATCGGAAAGCTACTACGCCGAATTTGCGGTAGAAGGTTTGCTCCGCGCAGACATGTCTGCTCGGCGTGAGTGGTATGCGAGCGCCCTGCAAAATGGATGGATGAGCCGCAACCGAGTGGCTGCGCTTGAGAACATGCCGCCGATCCCTGGTGGCGATATCCATACCGTGCAATCAAACCTGATCCCGCTCGACCAGCTTGGCAAGGCGCCAGGCGATAGCGAACAGATGCGCGCCGCGCTTTCTGCCTGGCTGCAACCTACCGACAAAAGCCGGACATCCGGCAGCTCTGGAGAATAGCCCATGACATTACGAAGCCTTCCGGCAGCGCCGGCGGGGCGTCCGCGCACGGGCGTTTCTTTCGACCTGAAGCCGCAGGCCCTGGAGCGCTGGAACCCCAGCATTCAGGCAGCACAGGATGAGCCCAACACTATCTCTATCCTTGACGCCATTGGGTACGACGACTGGACAGACGAGGGCGTTACTGCCAAGCGAATCGGTGAGAGGCTTCGCAGCTTCGGTGGCGAAGACATAACCATCAACATGAACTCCCCTGGTGGAGATATGTTTGAAGGTCTGGCCATTTACAACATGCTGCGCGAGTACAAAGGCAAGGTCACCGTTAAGGTGCTGGGCCTATCTGCTTCTGCCGCATCAATCGTTGCTATGGCCGCCGATGAAATCCAGATTGCTCGCGCTGGTTTTTTTATGATCCACAACAGCTGGACCGTGGCTATGGGCAACCGCCACGAGTTCCGAGAGCTGGCCGACACGCTGGAGCCTTTTGATGCCGCAATGGCCGACATCTACTCCGCCCGCACAGGGGAAGATGCTGAGGCAATGAAGACGCTGATGGACGGCGAAACATGGATAAACGGATCTTCCGCTGTCGATCAAGGCTTTGCAGACTCCATGCTCACATCTGACGAAGTAGATCAAGGCGGCAGCGCCTCCGCGAATCTCGCCGCCGCTAAGAAGCTGGACCTAATACTTGCAAAGCAAGGCATGCCCCGCAGTGAGCGGCGAGCCCTTATTCAAGAAATCAAGTCGAGCACGCCCAGCGCTGCTCGGCCCGGTACGCATGACGCTGCCGAAAACCTGGCCGAACAGGCCGAACAGATCGCCGAATTAATCAACGCTTTTCGCGCGGATAGCTCGGCAGCAATCAAAGCAATCGAGGATAAATATCATGTCTGAATCTCAAGAGCTGCTGAACAAGTTCAGCTCCGAGCTTAAGTTGGCCTCCAGCGCTTTTAGCGCCCAAGCCGAAAGCGCCCTGGCCGAGGCCAAAAAAGCTGGCACTCTTTCAGCAGAAACCAAGTCCTCCGTCGATGAGATGGCGATGAAGTTCAACACACTCACCGAGGCAGAGAAGCAGCTAAAATCCCAGCTTGGCGAGCTGGAGCAGGAGTTTGCACGCATGCCCGCGCAGAGCTCCGCAGGTTCTCGCGAAAGCCTGGGTTCAACGGTTGTTAAGTCTGAAGCTCTGGCCGAATTCGCCAAGAGCTTGCAGGGCAATCGCCGCGTCAGCATTCCGGTAAATGCCGCCTTGCTGAGCACCGATGTGGCCGAAGGCGTTGTTGAGCCTCAGCGCTTGCCCGGCATTGACGTTGCGCCTAAGCAGCGCCTGTTTATTCGTGACCTGATCGCGCCAGGCCGCACCACTTCACCTGCTATATTCTGGGTGCAGCAGACTGGATTCACCAACAACGCAGCTCCTGTTGGCGAGAACCCTGCTGGCGGCAAGCCCTACAGCGAAATCACTTTCGATACCAAGATCACGCCGGTAACCACTATCGCGCACATGTTCAAGGCATCGAAGCAGATCCTGGATGACTTCGCCCAACTGCAATCCACTGTTGATGCAGAAATGCGTTACGGCCTGAAGTATGTGGAAGAAGCACAGATTCTGTTCGGTGACGGTATCGGCGTGAATCTGAGCGGTATCGTTCCGCAGGCAAGCGCTTACAGTGCCGCATTCACCCCTGACGCAATGACTCAGATTGACGAGTTGCGCCTGGCGATGCTGCAGGCTCAGCTGGCACGACTACCCGCGTCCGGTCACATTCTGCACTTCATGGATTGGGCGAAAATCGAGCTGAACAAGGATACGCTCGGCCGCTACATCATCGGCAACCCGATGAACCTGGCAGGCCCTAGCCTTTGGGGTCTGCCTGTCGTCGCCACCGAGATTGCCGCATTCCAGGGCAAGTTCCTGACCGGTGCGTTCCAGACCGGCGCTCAGATCTTTGATCGCGAAGAAGCCAACGTGGTGATCTCCACCGAAAACGCTGACGACTTCGAGAAGAACATGATCTCGATTCGCTGCGAAGAGCGGTTGGCGCTGGCAGTAAAGCGCCCCGAGGCGTTCATCTTCGGCACATTCACACCTCCTGCCCCGTAACCCCACCTACAGCCAGCCCTTAGCGGGGCTGGCTCTCAGGAGTAACACATGAAACTGAAAGCACTTAAGCCGTTCTGGAAGTCGGGCATTGTGATTCTGCCCGGTGAAGATTTTGAAACGCACGAGCAACACGGGCGCGAGCTGGTCACCCGCAATATTGCGCAGGCAGCCACAGAAGATCAGGCGCCGGCAGAGAAGCCCGCCCTCAAAAGCAAAGCCACAAAAAAGGCTAACTGATTATGTCCGTGATCAGGATTGAGATCGCCATGAAGCACTGCCGCGCTGATGAAGACGATGAAAACATGGTGCAGACCTATCTTGACGCGGCAGAAGATTATGCAGCCAAGTACCTGGGCCGCAAGCTTTACCGCGACCAGTCGGTGCTCGATGCCGCCGTGCTCGCCGAGACTGCCGGAGATGATCCTGTAGCGCTTACGCCGTCGATTGAAGCGGCCTGCCTGCTTATCACCGGGCACCTGTTTGCGCACCGCGAGGATGTAGTGACGGGATCTATCGCCAGCGCCTTACCCCGCGGGTCTGAGTACTTGCTATTCCCCTACCGCGTAGGGATGGGCGTCTGATGCGGGCCGGTGAACTGCGCCACCGCGCCAAAATCCTGGAGCTTGGCCCTAACCTGGGCGTGTCGGTAATCGCGTCCACTTGGGTTGGTATAAAGGCCAAAGAGTCAGCCGATCCGCCCATGGCGACCAGCCTACGCAGCCCCGCCAGGGTAGAAATTCGCGCACGTTTCAGCGCCAAACTGTTTCAGGGCCGCTACCTGCGTCACCGTGAGCGGCTGTTTTACATCACCAGCGCCCGCGATCCGGTAGGCGACAAGTCAGAACTGCGCATTACCGCTGACGAGCTGATCGGCTCGCCCGCCACTTATCACCCGCAAGGCTTACCCTCGGTCCAGTGTCGAGCGCTGATTCAGCATGAAGCGCCCTGGCTTGACGAGTTCGGCGCCGTGACTAGCTACAAGACCCGGGCCGAAGTGGCAATCATTGAGACAGGCCGGGTTCAGGTAGGCGACCAGCTATCACTGTCTGGCGTCACCTATAACGTCATTGCTTACGCAGACGGCTCGGATGATGGCGTTTTGCGAGGGCTGTGGCTGGAGGCTATCTAATGCAGGTATCGGTCAGAACGTTAGGCTTTGCAGACGCGCAGCGCAGGCTACGCAATGCTGGCAGAAGGCTCGAACCGGTACTGCGCGGCACGCTCAATACCACGGCAACGAAGACCCGCACCGAGCGAATCATTAAGCCAATGAGATCAACCATCAAAGGCAAGCGTCTGCGCCAGGCGCTGAAGATCAAGCGGGCCAATACTCGCCGCACAGAGTCGAGAATCATCCCATCTTCCTCGGGAATACTGATAGCCGAGTACGCGAAGTGGGGTTACGACTCCATCGACGCCACCAGAGGCCGCATTTGGGTGATGGGTCCGAATGGCAAGAAGCTTGCAGCCGGCTTTGTTAACCCTTCAAGCGCCGGACGTAAGCCGCTAATCAGTCGCGCATTAAAGCGTGGCAGAAAGGTTCAGGGAGCCATGGGGCCAAGCGCCGCCTACTGGTTCAAGCAACTGTCAGATAGGGCAACCATAAACTGGACAAATGCTTTTCTGCAAAAAGAATTTAAACGTCGCGTTGAAATCGAGCTGAGGAAAACATGAGCAAAGCCACCGACCTGACCGATGCCATAGAGACAGCGCTGGCTGAAATCACCCCTGGCGCGTTCAATACCAATATCAGGGCCGTGTATGGGATTGGCGACGTAAAGCCCGACAAGGCTCCGCTGCCGTGCTTGCTGGTGCGCATTGAATCCGATGAAAGCCTGGAGCGCGTCGGCGTAAAGGTGAAGCGCTCGGCCCAGTACCAGATTGAAGGCGTATTCCCGCGCACCGCGACCTTGCAGGAGCTTCAGTTATGCCACCACGACATTCTAAAAGCGCTGGGCTATGGCCAAAATCTTCCCGGGCGACCGCTGAAGCCGGGATGGGCTGGCGACGATATCGCCCAGTTCGACCTGAGCGGCGACGGCAGCACGCACCGAACCGTCACGGCCATGATTAGTATTGAGTACATCGAAACCTATTAACCCGAATCATTAAACCCCAAGCCCGCCATGTGCGGGTTTTTTGTGACCAGAGGAAAAACGCAATGGCTAACTACGCATACATGGGCAAGGGCATTGTGTCCCTCACTCCCGAAGCAGGCGGCACCCCGCGCGACGTGGGCAACGTGTCCTCGCTGCAATTCAACCCCAACGAGAACATCATAAAACAGCCGAATTACCGTACAGCCGGCGGTGGCAGTTACGCATCAGTCAGCCGTGTCGAGTCGGTGGAGTTCAGCGCCACACTGCACGACTTGAGCCCGGAAAACCTGGCTATGGTGTTGTTTGGCACTGTGACTAAAGCCGGTAACGTAGCAACCATTGAGGCGCTGACCACTGGAGCTCAGACTTTTAAGATGGAATTTGCCGGCGTCAACGAGGTGTCAACAGGCCGCACGGTCACCGTGACCGTGCATCGGGCCAAGATCGGCGCGGCTCAGGGTTTGGGCTTCATCGGTGACGACTTCGGCGCGCTTGAGATTACCGGCGAGGTGTTGATTGATACCAGCATCGTCACTGAAGGTCTTTCGCAGTTTTTCAAAGTGGACATGACCCTTGATCCGGAAGACGTGCCAGCGCCTTAATATTGGCTCTCGCTTCCAGCGGTGATACATTCCTCCCTATCTATCAGGGAGGAATGTATGGCTATTATCATCTGTAAAGAATGCAACGGAAAGCTGTCGAGTAGCGCCAAGGCTTGCCCACATTGCGGGTCAAAGGGTAATCGAAAGGTTGGCCTGGTAGGCTGGCTCGCTGTTTTGCTTATCGTGCTGCCAGGTGCATGGGGCATAGGAAAGGCCATAAACGCCGACCAGGAGTCGAGCATTGCGCGCGCGAGTGAGCCGGTGAAGCCTTCAGACACGGAAGACCGGGGCAGCACTACCGCCAAGGAAAGCTGCCGCAATATTTCAGAGTATGCGAAGCAGGTGATGATAGGCCGGCAGGGAGGAATGCTGCTCTCTGAAATGCCTACCGGCGACAATTCGCTGCTGGAGATGGTGATGATCAGGGCTTACGACCAGCCCAGATACTCCACGGAAGCGATGGTTAAGAGAGCGATTGTTGACTATCAGAATCAGATATATCTGGAATGCATCAAAGAGGCTTCCTGAAAGCCTAAACATCAAACACAAAGACCCGCTCCGGCGGGTTTTTTATTGCCCGGAGTAAAAGAATGACGCACCAGATCCTGTTTCCCGAAAACCAGAAAGTAAGCCTTGGCGGCAAAACCGTTGAGATTAAGCCGGTGCGATTCGTGGACTTTGAGAGATTCGGTAAGGCGGCAGGCAACGCCATTGCTATGGCGGCAAGCCAGACCACTGAGCAGCTTTATGTATACGCCAGCAAATCCGGTGTGCTGCTGGATATTCTCGGCACCAGTACAAGCTTGAGCCGTTGGGCAATCAAGCGCCTACCTGCAGCCGTGGCAGTGCAACTGATGTTTGAGGTGATACGGGTCAATAAGGATTTTTTCGAGCAAGCCCTGGTAAGCGCGGAAAGAGCGCTGGCTGGGGCGTAGTTGTTCAGCAGCTTATCAGTGCTGGGCACCGGCTCGAAGACGTGAAGCAGTACACCCTGCCGCAGATTCAGATGTTCGCCAAAGAGGCAGGCAAGCGTGATGCTCAATCGCTGCGCTACATGGCAATGGCGGCCCGGTCCGCCAATGCAAAACAGCAAGATTTCGACAAAATGATGAGGTCACTCGATGGCGGGGAAGATTAAGACGCAGCTGGTCATCGAGGGCAAAAACAACGCATCGAAGGCTTTTAAGCAGGCAGACGACCAACTGCTAAATATTAGCTCGGCGGCGAAGAAGGCCGGCGCCGCGCTGCTGGCTACATTCTCAGTGGCGGCTATAGCCGTTTGGGTAAAAAGCAGCATCACAGCAGCCGATCAGGCCCGCAAGACGGCGCAATCTATCGGCCTCACTACCGAGTCGTTCACCGGCCTGCAGTTCGCAGCTAGCCAGTCCGGAGTTGCTACCACCGAATTTGCAGGGGCGCTTACCCGCCTGAGTCGCTCGCTGTCTGACGCGGCAACCAAGGGCGGCATACCGGCAGATGTATTTGCCCAGCTGGGCATTTCCGTGCTCGATGCCGAGGGCAATCTGCGCTCTGCCGACACTGTTTTAGCGAACCTTGCCGATACGTTCCAAAATATGCCGGATGGCGTCGAGAAAACAGCGGCAGCGGTAGAGCTTTTAGGCCGATCCGGCGCCAGGCTTATCCCGCTGCTGAACGGCGGCTCCGAAGGTATCAAAGCGCTTACCGATCAGGCTGAACGGCTGGGGCTGGTTATCAGCGACGAACAAGCCGCTGCTTCCGAGCGATTTAACGACAACATCGCGGCCATGGGTGGCGCCTCAAGAGGTGCGGCCAACACGATAGCGGGCGAACTGCTGCCCACGTTAAACGAGATGAGCGGCCTGCTGCTTGATGTGGTAGAGGATGGCGAATCGGCGCAGATCATGGCGGACGGCCTCTCTTTTATCCTCAAATCGCTGGCCACCGTAGTGATAGCGCTCAGCACCACTTTTTCCAACTTGGGCCGGGCCATAGGGGGCACCGCTGCCGCTGCCGTCACTGCCGCCAAAGGTGATTTTGCAGAGGCCGGCCAGATATTCAGGGACGTTACCGCCGACAACGAGAAGGCAACGGCTGATGCCGAGCGGCGAATCAAGAAAATATGGGATGGCGGCTTTGCTGATGCCGGCAGAACGGCGGCTGATACTGTAAAGAAAATGCGCGAACTGGAGGCTGGCGTCCGCGAATCAGCGGAGCGATCAAACAAGGCATTCGCCGACTCCTACAAAACCATGTTGACCTCGGCCAAAGACGCGCTAAAAGACCTGATAAGCGAAGAAAAGAAAGCCCTTAAAGACCTGGAAGATCTGCGCGAGAAGCGTGTTGACATCGAGGAGCGATACGCCGGCATTATCGACAGATTCAGCGGCGGCAATGCAGACTCCGAGCCATCCTACGCCAAGGCGCAGGATCTAACGGTAGCCTCGCGCCGGGCACTGGTAGATGGCGACTTTGAGGGTGCATCTAAGAAGGCACAAGAGGCGCTGAAAGTCTTAACCGATTTGGCAGACGCGGGTGAAAACACCTATGGCTTTGCCGGATTCGTCAAGCAACTGAAGGGCATTGAGTTAGCCGCCAACGATATCGAGAAGACCGACGCCGAGGCCAAGCTCCAGTCCATCACCGATAAAGTCGCGGAGATGAACACCAAGATTTCAGGGCTGACCGAGTTCGATATCAAGCTGGAACTGACCGAGGCAGAAAAGCAAAAGATCATCAGCCAGATGGAGGATTTGCGCAAACTGCTTGGCCAACCCATTCCGATACAAGCGCAGCTTTCTGGCACCGCAACGGGAATAAAGGGTTTTGCTGGAGGTGGGGAGATTATAGGCCCAGGAACCGGCACAAGCGACAGCATGGTTATAGGAGCGTCTAACGGCGAGTACATGATTCAATCCGCCGCCGTGCGCAAGTATGGGGTTCACCTGCTGGACAACATCAACACTATGCGCTTGCCAAAATACGCGGAAGGCGGGCTGATTGGCACCTCTTCTGAAGGCTCCAGCAGCGGCTCAACTCTAAACCTATCCCTCGACGGTCAAAACTACGCGCTCAACGGCCAGGCAGATACCATTGCCGACCTCGCCAGCGCCGTCCGCAAAGCCAACCTAAAGCGCAGGTAATCCATGGCACAGGTCATACTCGGCGGTATACCCGTCACGCTTGAAACTGGCGAGCCGCAGCACCTTTACAGCTACGCCGGAGGTCGCACCGATGTTCGGTTAAGCCAGGGCAAGCCGGTGGCCATGCGCAGCTTCACCAAGCGCCTGATAACCATCAGCGGCACAGGCTGGGTTAGCACCGGGCTGGACTCTTTAAATTGGGACAACTATCACGTACTGCAATGCGCCGTACCGCTGCGCGTGTCCGGCCCCTCGACAAGCCTCACTATCACAGCCGATAGCCGACCAGATGAGCCTGTACTGGCGCAAGCGCTGGTTTCTGGGCAGTGGGTCGGAACTCCGGTAGCCATGACCGGCAGAGTTGGCGACATTACCCCCGTAACCGGCGCGACCATGTACACCTTAACGTGGTATCCGCAGTTTACGGTGCTGTGCGAGCCGCCCGACGAGGGTTACGGCTCCGGCGCCGTGGATTGGCAAATCGTTTGCAGCGAGGTGTAGCGCGTGATTAATAGCCAGCCTCTCAACAGCGGCCCAATTAACAGCTTTCAGTCCGCAGCCGCCGAGCCCATTCCTCCCGCCGTCGTGATTGACCCTGGCCCCGGCTTTGTGTGGCGCTGGATCGCTACGCTGGGCGGCGTTGATGTGTCGGACAAGATCACCGGCCAGGTGCGGATCGAGGCGCAGGAAGACGGCGATATGGTTGCCGCGCTGGATTTGTGGCTGGGCGATGAGCCTGTCAGCATTTACAGTTACACTGGCCAAACCCTAATCCTCGACTTTGTTGTGCTTGGCGACCCCGAGGTTATCAGCCGCCGATTTACCGGGCAGCTGGTACAACCAGAATTTGACGTGCTCACCCGCGTACTATCCTGCACCGGAACCACCCGGCTGAGCGGAACCTTTGAGGCCAAAGAAATTGCCGAGATTGACCTATTCGTGGGCGGTAGTTGGTCTGTGGATGTGTTTGAGGAAACCGCCGGCCGTAGCCGATGGGATTACACCAAAGAGCGCATGAGCACCCGCACCGCAGGGCTCAGCGCAGACCGTTATGGCCAGCCAAGAATAACTCCGTGGTATTCGCAGGCCATCGCTTACGAGTTCGGCCCCGGCAGCACGATTTATCAGAGCCTGGACGTTGCGCTGGCCTCGCTGAGCGAAGCCACCAACACCATTGAGCTCGAAATTGATTACCGCTTCCCGCGCTACCGTCAGCGCAATATGAGCTACAGTTGGATCAACCCGTTGACCGGGGGCAGCGATGGCGTTACGGGCCTGGTTAACTGGCTGGACGCAGGATCTTCCGAGCTACCAGACATTGAAATGATTGCGGTAGCCGTTCAATCCTCGGGCTGGTTTTTAACGTCGGCGGATTGGCAGCGCTTGCCGGGTAACACTACCCTGCCAAGCGGCGCTGTCTGGCTTAACAAGTTTCTGGACCTGCTGCTGGGCGCTGACTTCTCAACCGCTATTCGCTGGTCACAGCGAGCCGTTGAGCGCTACATCGTGCGACTGGAAGTAGCCGCGTCCATCGCTTCCGTGGGCGAGGTTATCGCTCGTGACCGCGTTGTGCTGGATACCGAAACCGATTCCGACCGGCTTTGGGAACAGAGTGGAGAAACCGAGATAGCCGGAAGCGTTGTGGCGTCTGGAGATTACCCGGTTGATACACTCCCCCGCCGCGACCAGACACGACTGGACCTTGCCGCCGATACAGGCCTACGCCGCGCTCGCGCTCAACTGCTATCTGCGCAGCGCGGTAACATCGTGAGCTGGCAAGTTCCGCTGGCTCACGCGCTCGGCGTTGATGTGGGGCAGCGGCAAAGGCTCAGCGACCAAGGCGCAACCGTCACCGGCTCCGTAGTCGCGCTCACTGAAGAGGCCGACACAGAAACCGGCTCAGCGCTGCTGACCATTAGCATTGCAGTCAGCCAGGGTGACGCCTCGGCGATAGCGGATGTGCTGCAGCTGCCAGACGCTCCGGTATTTACCGACGATACCGCGCCAACCATCAGCGGCATACTGCCGACGCAGCTGATCCAGAACTCCAGCAGCCCGCCGTATGACGAAGCTCTGCCCGGATTCTCTGGCGCCTACTCCATTGGCACATGGAACCCTGCGGATCGCTACCCTCGCCGCTTTGCCGTGCCTACGCCAGAAATACCTGCGCAATGGCGGGATGAGATCGTTGCAGAGCAGCCGGTAATTATTCGCATAGCGCCACCCGTTGATGAGTTGGAGGTTTAAACATGGCCGCACCCACTGAGCGCACGGCACGAATGCGTGGAAACCTAACATCACGCGAGCAGCGCCTCACTGAAAGTTTAATTACTGGCCTGCAGGAGTTGGCAGAGCCAGAACGGCAGCCGCCCAAGCTGTCTCGATCCGAGCCAAGGGGCGCCATTCCTTCGGGCCGCGGCTATGCGGAATCGAACTATCAGCCAGGCACGGCGACCTCTACCGGGGGTGGTATTGCCAGTCCTCTGATTGAGGGTGAAGTGCCGCCGCCCGCGCCAGATAGCAACCCGACGCAGGATATGACTGCCGAGCCAAATCTCGATCGCCTGTATTGGCCGCAAGGGCTCAAGAGCAGTGACGGGCTGTTCGTTCTTCCCTCTATAAAAGAGCTGGTTATGCGTGATGCTAACGGGGCGAAAGTCGTCATACTGCTGGCCGACCCTGACCCAGAGGTGGCACCCTGATGAGCAATGTTCCGCCGTGGGGCTGCCCCTATCATGGGCTGATACAGGACAACCAGCTGACGCTCCCGAATGGCGACACATTACCGTGCCGTCAGCCAAACGGCTTTAGTTTTGAGCGCGGGCATACTCACCTTGTGCAAGTACCTGACGCGCCAGAAACAACCCGAACAATTGACGAGCTTGCCGAAGATACTGCGAGCGGCAGGCAGTGGCTTGACCAGGCCTTGATATCTGGCAACCAGATCCACGGGGTTTATATCGGCAACGGGGCAATGATTTACATTGCACCGGACGGTAGCCGGTGGCTGGTTAACGCCAGCTTGCATGGCAGTAATGCGGGCACGACAGCCTCCACCGTTACGCTCCGGCGCTTTGGCATCATCGGGGGCGAGCCGGAAGAGTACACCTATGCCGTCCCCGTACCTGATCTTTCAGCGGAAAGCGCTTATCACGGAGTTCAGCCTTCTGTCGTTCAAGTTCGTATGTTCCATGCCCACCCTCAGGGCAAAGCGGCAGTTTTCGGTCTGTTTGCGAAGTTGGTTAACTATATAGAATATGCCGCTCTGGCCTGGCTGGAGCTTTCTTTGAGCGGACCGGCAGATGATTGCCTTATTGGTATCGCTTTGATCCGAGATGCAGCCACTACGGATGGGGTCTTGGCAGAGCTTGACGACTTTGGCTCTGTGTCTCAGTTTACACGCTGGCTTGTGGCAGATTCCGTTGAAACTGGCAGCCCTGCCAGCGCATACCCTGCTTGCTCCGACAGCTACCGGCGCGACATAACTTATTCAATTTCATCAGATAGCGCTGGATCAATTCAGCAGATATCAGGAATCCTGACATCAGGCGCACAAGTAGCGCGGCGGGTTCAACAGGGGATTATCATCGGCCTGCTGTATACCGAAATGGGCACACTCCAAGAAGTAACCGTTGAGGCTCAGCTCGAAAGGGTGATAACCGGGGGCGCTCTTACGATCACAAGCACCCCCTATGTGCTGGCTTATAACTTTACCCCGGGGGACGGGGTGTGCGTTCAGCAGATTACGCAAGAGCAGAATGGTGAGGCGACTGTTCAGCAATCAGGTACATTTGAGTACACCACCACCCTGGTAGTTCGCTATGGTGGCCAGGAGATTACGCGGCAATCGTTGAAGGATATTACCAACAGCACATCCACCTTTAACTATACGCGGTCAGCTTCGGGCGAGCCCACCGTGGCTCTTGGGTCACGCACCAGCTCCCACCAGTCCATCCCAGGTGCAAGCGGAACAAGCAGCATAGAGCCAGGCCCTGGATGGAGTAGCTTAATTTCAGGCTCGGTCAGGGGAGGTATGGACTCTAGGATTTATGCGCTTGAGATTTCCGCCATCGCATTCTGGGCTAGTTCTTCCAACGGGGAAGTCGTACAAGGCGGCCAAACAATTCGACTTATAAGGCTCAGTAATGGGCTTTATAGTTTTGTAATGATTAGAAGGGCCGTCGGCGAATTCCTAAGCCGATACACGTACCTGGCTGATGCGGGAACGCCTTCTGGCCCTGTAGTTTTGGAGGAATTGACCACCTTCAGCAGCAGTTCGCAAAGCACAAATCCAGTTCCACACGGCAGCTACAACCCCATAACCGGGCAAGCGGTAAGAGCCTTTAACCCTGTTTGCTGGACCTAACACCGGAGCACTCATGAACTTTATTAACAACTACTCCCAGCCCATTGCCCTGGCATTGGGAGCGACTTCTATTGCTTTGGATCTACCCGATGGCGAGTACAGGCTAACGCTAACCGACAGCGAGACAGCAAGCACACGATGGGAGATTGTCGGCGCTGTGGTCGTCAGCGGTACCGCTACACTTCAGCGCGGCCTTGAAGGCACTGCGGCCCAGCCGTGGCCAGAGGGAAGCGTTATCTATAGCGCCCTGACAGCAGGATTGATGCAGATCATATTTGAGAGGTTGCTGCCAGTTGGCGGAACTGCTGGACAGCTGCTCAGCAAGCTATCGGATACTGATTTTGACGCCCAGTGGATCGACGACCCAAGCCTGCCAAGCTTTAGCGGTGCGCTGAGCGGGCGCTTGTTCGTAGCCTATCTTGACAGCGACGACAGCCAGCTCAAAGCGGCAGTGATTGACCTTGCAGCTGGGACAATCGAACCGTCTGCGCCATGGATGCTAGCATACACAGGCGCGGCAATTGGGGCGGCAGATTACGACCAGACCGTCAGCCTGCTCGCGGCTTTCCCGAACTCAAGCAGCAAGATTCAGATATTCCAAGGCCCAGAGTTTACGGCCGGCGCTACCAGCAGCGCGGCTGGGACGGGTGGCGGCGTAGCATGGAAGCCTGGCGGGGCAATGCTTGTAGCGGTAACAAGCGGCGGCGCAGTTATTCCCATGACCTACAACGCCTCATCTACTCCGGAGCTTCAGTTGGTGCTTGGCGGGACAGGCGAAATACCGGGTGTTACTCCAAGCGTTATGTCGATGTGGTCGCCCGACGGGACTTATCTCTACGTTCCAACTGGTAATGGTATTCAGCGACACAACGGCACAACCTTTGCGCTGATTGATACCGTGCTCGATGAGCAGATTTTTCAGTTCGCACTCTCGGCGGACGGATCGACCGCCGCCGTGCGCTCTTACAGTTTCAGCACATACGAAGAAAGCATTCGAATCGTTGAAACCTCCGGCTGGACAGTGCTCGCCACCTTCACTGGTTACGCCCAGGTGAGCATAGGAGGCGATATGACTCAGCGGATGGAGTTCAACCCGGCAAACTCTCAGGAGCTTGCCGTTGCAGTGCAGGACAGTATTGGCGGGGTTGATGCTGCCTGCGTGATTCTTAATACTGCATCACCTGGTACCGAGATAGTCATCAGCCCCGCAGTGGATTACGACCCCGGAGTGTCTTCAGGCAAGCAAGTGGCATGGAGCCCCGGCGGCGACCGGATTTACGTAGCAACCGACGCAGGGCTACATAGCTACACTGCTGCCGATTGGACTTACGCTGGCACACTGCCAAACATTAATGCTGATGCGATGGTAGCGCTGCCGTAAATTAGCACCCTCACCTGCTGTAATATACAGTCCGCAACCCATTGATTGCGCTCTTATGCGCTGCCTGCGCTTTATGCGCCATTTTTAAGCCAATTTTATTGATTTATGGCGCTTTTTCTACGATGCACTATCGCCTTGACATGGCAGAGGCTCAAGCTGCCAAATCGTCAATTTACAATCCAAAATGACTATGCAACCCTTTGATCTATAAAGGCCCAAAATCCCTATTTTCCGACGCTCTCAAAACACCGATTGTTTATGATTTTCAGTAGCTTGCTGTGGGTGTCATCCTTACATGGGGTGCAAGGGGTCGTAGGTTCAAATCCTACCGTCCCGACCATATTTATCAATTGAGGCAGACACTTACGAGTGATCTGCCTTTTTTGCTTTTGGGCCATCCAAAACAAATCCAATATAAATCCAAAACCCACTACTCTGCCGACACCTCAACCCATCGAATCTCATCGTGCCCGCTGTCGTAATTGCTGGTCATTTTCGCTGTTGCGTGGCCGGCCAGCTGCTGCGGATCTTGCCCGCTATCTTTGTAGCGCTTGATACCCAGGGCGCGGATCTCGTGAAATGTGGGTCGCTCGCTGTCCGGCACACCATCAAATAACTCCAGCCCGTCCCGCGCTTCGGCAAACGCCCTGGTAATCATCTGCGGTTTAACCTGGGTCCAGTGCTGCATGCCTGCTCGGTCTTTAATCTTGCGCTGCGGTCGCCGGTGAACCAAGTACGGGCTGACCAGATCGGCCTTGCAGCGTTGAATCACTTTTCCAAGCTTTGGCCCAACGGCAATGGCCAAGTAACCGGTGTTGTACTTTTCTGTTTTTTCCTGCACCACCAACAACCGGCCACCTTGCACATCTGCAAACTTCATTCGGGCAACGTCACCGCGTCGCTGCAGCGTAATAAGCGCCAAGTCCATGGCGTTCTTCGCCCATGCCGGGCATTGATCGTGTATCGCGTTGTACTGTGCTTGCGTGAGCCTCTTGCGGGATTTTTTCTCCCGCCGCTTAAGTGTGGCCTCGGCGGGGTTGTCTGGCCTCAGCCCGCGGCTGATGGCAACTTTGAAAAGGTCAGCCGCCACTTGTCTAACCTGATTAGCCGTTCGAGCCGTGTGATGTTCGAGCAGCTTCGCCACGTCCTGCACATCCACATCGGCAACCGCGTTATCGCCCAAAGCCGCGTTCAACTTGCGGATCTGCACTTCGTACATCTGCAAAGTACTAGGCTTGTACTCACGCTCGGGAGCGATGTTATCCATAAACCATTCCGCGTGCTGGCGGATCGTCACATGCCCGAGAATCTTGGCCACAAAATCGCTGTCAGGTATCAGTAGAGCATTAAGCTCTTTAGCGTCTGCGATAGCTTGCACCCTGCTGACGCCCAAGCCGTGAAACTTACCTGTAACTGGGTGGCGATACTGGTACGACTTTCCGCCATTGGCCGGATAAAGGTTTGCCGGCAAAGGTTTGTTTGCTATTTTTCGTGGCCGGGGGCTCATGCTGCAAGTATCCGATTAACAAGTGGGCTTTTTGACACCTTGATCTTATCGAGATCGATATAATAAATGGAGCCCCACTTTTGCCCTGGCAGATCGCCTTCATCTATGAGCTTTTTGAGTGTTTTCATATCGGGCTCGCTGCCTTTTTCAAAATAGCGTGTCCGGAACTGGGTTGCCTTTATCAGCTTCATCCCCTCGCCCTCCGCTTAAAATACCAAACCCCATTCTCAAGCCGGATCTTCACGCCCTGCTCAAGCAACGCCCGAGCCTTGCGGGCATTGCAGCGATACCATGCGCGCTTACTCATTGCTGCCCCACCCATCATCAGAACCGGAAAACCGCAGGACGTGCCCCGCAGAAAGTGCACGAGAGTGGGCGCACTCAATACACAGCAGCCCGCCAAACCCGTCCTGCTTTGGCTTTATCTTCTGCCAAACATGCTCCGGAACCCAATAGATGGCCTCATATTCTGCGCTGCAGCTATCGCATTTTTCACTCATCACCACCTCCCGCCTTGCGCAACTCGACCAACTCACTCACACCTTCCGACATACGAGCGGATACGCACTGATGCAGCGACTCATCATCTGACGCCTGGCCCCACGAGAAACCCTGCTTAGCCCCGTTGGCGTAATGCAGGTCGCACATCGCATCTTCTCTGTGCTCAAGCTCAGCCACCCGCGCCCGACTCCGATCGAGTTCTTGCACGGTCCTGTTGAGCCAGATAGACATCTCTTTAACACGCCTAACTGTCAGGTGATCCTCCCTTAAAGGCTCACCAGTCCACCCAGCAACATGAGCAGTGACACGATGAATCTCTAGTAAGTCAGCATGCACTGACTGTAGCCGCGCCTGGGCCTGCTCAAGCTGACCCTTTAGCTGATAAA
>Ga0314771_100103_pt1 | contig 27974 bp, 21 predicted proteins | sample MetaGCB42018_FD_204522 | JGI IMG/M metagenome (GOLD analysis project Ga0314771, IMG submission 204522) | Cryopeg brine microbial communities from Beaufort Sea near Barrow, Alaska, United States - CB4 2018 | ecosystem: Environmental > Aquatic > Marine > Coastal | place: USA: Alaska | collected...
TCTTAGACACCGACTAAAACGAGCCGTTAGAAGAACCTGTTGTTTCTCTAAAAAGCTTGATAATCACTTTAAAGTCTTTGATTTGGTGTTCTTTTATATCAATTATGGTTATGTCTGATGACAGCATGCTTTTTAGAACACCACCAATAATTTTAATATTAGAAGCCTTTCTAGGATGATACTTTATTACTCACTGACAACAATAGGTGAATATATGACCGAAAACATGACAGCAAAATCCACTACTTTTTAAAACAATGAGTTTTCACACGGCCTGAGCGATAAGCGGAAGTTGTAACTCATTACTCGCAACGGAGATGTAGCACCGCAAGTCGCGCTACTCAATTCTAGTACCGTAAAGCCATTGATTGATCGGCCACGTCCTTACCTCAGCCCTAATCGCGGTGAAGCGTTCTCAGTACGAAGACCCCGGCCATGGCCGCAGCGCAAGCGAGAGCAGCCGCGAAAACCGTGGCACCAAAGCCAAGCCCAACGATGTCGATGAGGTATCCCGTCCCAACAGGTAGCAGTCCAGCGGGGATATATCCCCCAATATTAAGTACAGCATTTGCTTCGGCGCGGTGATTATCGGGTACATGGGTACCAATCAGCGTTAATCCACCGAGCTGGCCAAGACCTTGGCCAGCTCCAGCAAATAACGAGGCAATGACGAGCAACACCGGCATCGAAGTATTAATGGCGACGCCCAGGCTGAGCATTGCCAGGATTGTCGAGACAGCACTCAACAGAAAAATCGATCGGAGACGTAGCCGGCTGACGATGAACTGCACACCGGTCGCCGTCAGGAACATGGCACAGGCCATGCCCCCAGCGATCAACGGGCTATGGACATCCAGCAGCTTTGCTAGTAACGAGGGACCTAGCGAGAGCACGAAAGAGGTAGCTGTGATGCCAGGGGCGAAGACCGCGATGCCCCAGGCGAGATGCCGACGATTAGATGCGGGGACCTTGGGCAGGTGTAGTTTCTCAGGCAGGTGCATACTCCCGCCGTCATGATTAGGCATCTTTCGCAAAGGAAGCATGCCAGCCACAGCTATGGCGCTGGCCAATATGACCAGTTCGATGGCAAAGATCGGCACGATGGGATTATTGAAGAACTGTGCCATTGTACCGGCCAACAGCGGCCCAAGACCTGCGCCGAACACCATTGCGGCAGATGCCACAAGCGATGCCCGTCTGCGATCGGCCCCGCCCATGTCGACGACAGACGCCATGCCAGCCGAGACTATTACTCCCACGGCAATGCCCGTCAGGAACCGCGCGATCCCTAAAGCGAAGATGGAGGAAGCCGTAGCAAAGAGCACGCAGGCAACTATCGCCGCAAGCAATCCTGGAATCAGAACAGGTCTGCGACCATATCGATCGGATAACTGTCCTGCGACTAGTAGCGTGACCAGCAGGCCAATGATGTAGACCGCAAAGATCACTGTCAACGTGCCGGATGAGAAACTGAGCTGCTCCTGCCAGTGCACGTAAAGCGGTGTGGGCGAATTAGAGAGGATGAATACGGCCGTCACCATCCACGCAGCAGCCCACATTTGCCAGTTGCGTGGAGATGGACTGTTGCTGTCAGATGAGCGAACTTTAGATGTGGGTGACACGTTCAGTTTATGCATGATAATACCTAGTACGAGTTTTATCGTACTGTATCATGTATCATAGTTCGTAGTTAATACTTTGAATAAACTCGTACACATGCTATATTATTTGCAATGATGCAGTCCATTGCAAAGGCCACTCTCTCAAATGACCACTGATTTACCTGAACCTCTGACTGAACCAGTTGCCGAGGACCTTCGTCTCGATGCCGTCATGGGTGCGCTCGCCGATCCGTTGAGGCTCACGATCATTCGCAAGCTCATGCTTGAATCGGAGGCCTACGACCATTCGTGTGGGTGGTTCGGCTTTGATCGGCCCAAGTCTTCTTTGACCCATCACTTCAAGGCATTGCGCGAGGCAGGCCTAATTCGACAACGTCAGTATGGATGGGAGCGCCGTAGCCGGTTGCGCACCGAAGACCTCAATGCGCGCTTTCCCGGTTTGTTGGATCTGGTGGCGCATTGGGAATCGTCTCCGTCGAAGGAACCGATAAGGTCAGAGCCTGAGGGATCCCCACAGATTTAGTTTCAAGCTGTTCCAAACCTGAACCCATCTGCAATTTTGTTGAAAAGGTTATGGCACGCTTCTACTGGCGATGGGAAAATCGTATTCGCATTAGCCATGATCTGCGGGGGCAGAGACGTTGATTTGTCAAAAATCAACGTCTCTATATGGCACAAAGAAGCAGTTCGGTTTGTTAAAACCCAACCAATGCCAATTGTTTTGATCATCGACCAAATAAAGTTATTAAACAGAAATAAAGACAATAATTCACTGAAAAAACATTAAAAATTGTAACAATCATAATATGTAATAAAATCAATGATATAATCTAAGTTACATGTAACTGAGTCTATTTAAAACGTGATAGAGGGGTATCAGAAAAGTATTGAAAATTATCGTCACATAGAACAGTGGAAAGCATCTTTGAATAAGGATTTTTACACTTTGAAATTCGATGAAATAGAACGAACATAACAAGAAATTAAACAGGGACAAAAAACAGCGGGCTTTTTGTCACTTCGTTCCTATTTTAGCCCACTATTTTATTGCCCGTTAATTGGGCGTTAATGTCCGCTTTAAAACGATAGGTCAATCAAGAACCGAATATCCCCAATGTCTGTTGATCGCTCATAGCCGACCTACCAATTTTTACACAAAACAGCTATTTTTCCATATGAGCAGAAATGACGACCTCCACCCCAATAATGTAAATAGCCGATATAAATCATTAGATGGATAGTTAAATCAGATGGTTTTTAAAAAACGTACACACTGAGCATACATAGTGTGTACGTCAATAATATCTACCGAAAGCCACATTAGCAAAGGCCGCTAACTCACTCACGATTGTACATGGTTTTTACTATATACTCAATTAAACGGTTTTTTCTTGTCTGAAATATTATCTGCCTAGCATTATTCATGCTTCAGTGGGCTTCATTTTTTGGCCACCCTGCCCTTATAGGTGATTAATAACGCTTCATCTTATCGACCTTCAAACGACCCTGTTATTGTTAAATACAATAGCAGGGTTTTTTATATCCGCTCAAACAAGGTTGACCACTCTAAAGCTGCACGTCTTACCGTCTTTAGTACTATGCTGTATTATAAAAATAGAAACTATTACTATGATGATGTATGCTTAAAAACCCGTTTACTACAGCATAAATATAACTATTCCACAGGTGAGAGATGAATTCCATGAAAGCAAACGTTACAACCGACCCACTATCTATTGAAGACCTGAATCTCGGTGACCGTACCGAATTGGGCAGCTACACGATTAGCACGGACGATATAGTGACCTTTGCCCGTCAATGGGACCCTCAGTTCTTCCACATAGACGAGGAGCGCGCGGTCACTGACGGATACTTCGGCGGTATTATCGCCAGCGGCATCCAGACACTGGCTATTTTTCAGCGCCTATCAGTTGAAAGTTTCATCCAAAACTTGAACGTAATCGGCGGGTCGGGGATCGATGACCTACAGTTTCGCAGACCAGTACGTCCCGATGACACGCTCACCGGATCCATTGTTATCAGAGACATCCAACTCCAGTCCGATCGAGGTCGTGCGCTAATTGCCTATGCTGGAGAGTTAATTAACCAGAACGCTGAACCTGTACTCGTCCTGACCATATCTGCTTATGTGCAGATGCGAACCACATAAGCATTTTGACATCAGTAATGGTTACTAGCCGCTCTCCTCGACCTTTCCAAATTACCGCAGAGGATAACTATTTTAAAGTGGATGGCTCTTTAAGGGCATCATGCCAATTAAGCTTGAGTGTGGGTATTTTAGGATTTCTCGGCAGGTGGTGTTGCCATCCTTATTCCACCCCATGTGACTAAGGCAACGCCTAGCGCGATTAGGGACGCACCCAAAATGAGCCCGTCCGGTGGGATCTCGCCTTGCACAAAGACGGCTACAGGTACGCCGACAACCGCCCCGACCGACCCTAGTAGGCTCAACAAAACCGGACCACCCGTCTTCTGGAGCAGGAACAACAGTAGGAACTGGCCAGCGAAGATAAAGGCCTGTACGGTGATCAGACCAAGCGGCATAACGTCTGCCATCGGAACAGTAAGGGATAGGTTAGGTAAAATTCCGGTCACGCCCAGTACACCCAGCATGATTGCCGCCGCAATTAGCATGCCTGGTGCGAGCGCATCGGGAGACGCATTAGCCGGCCAACGTAATGTCCGATAGAGGTTGCCAATCGCTAGCAACACAGGGCCACAGAGCACTAGAAAAATCCAGAATACACTGGCATCCGGCGCAGAAAACTTGCGCGCTGCCAAAACACCTGCACCGATAAGTGCTGCCGCTACGCCAAAAGCGCGAAAAGCCTGAAACCGCTCCATCCGCAGCGCCAGCGCACCAAGATACGTGAGCAGCGGTGGCAAGGCAATGATCAGAGCGACAAAACCCGCGCCAACATGAGGGATAGCGGAAAAGAAGATTAGGTTGGAGCCCGCAACACTAACCAGCGCGGCGACAAAGTAATATTCGAAGCTGCGCGCACTAAGAGGTGGTGGCTTATGACGTAGCAGCGCGACAGCCAACAGGATGATTGCAGCCCCAGTGATTGACCAGAAAAGGAAGGCTAGCGGGCCCAAGCCGATTTCGCCCGCGTATTTCGCTAGATTGGTCGATATGCCGATCAGGGCGCCTCCGGCCAGCAAACAAACAAAAGGAATCAACCACGCATTCTTGCGGCGAGATTCATACGGCTTCGTTAATTCATCCATAAGGTGTCCTGAGGATTAAAGGAGCAATTTAATGTCAGGATATCATATTTTATCTTGACATAAAGATAAATTTATATTACTGTTATTTCATGCATCATAGCTATAAAGCTTCTGAAAACTAGAAGAAGAGCTTTCTGAGCATGGCTTTGACGGTAACGATTGGATAGATTAAACACTTCAACCAGCATCTTCTACACCAAATGGGAAACACCTGAACCCTATATGTTAATGCTGTCATCTTGAATCTATCAACAGTATCATCGTTACCCTTGCCCTTCTATAAAGCAAGATGAAAGCTAAGCTGTGACAGCACAAGTAGTAGCCTAGAATAGGCTAGCAAATATCGTCGATATGGTATGTAACCCATAACCTGATGTCGTATTAACCTTATGTTTGGTGTCTAATAAAAGCGATATTATTTATCTTTATATAAAGCTAAATTATCTTGTACTCAAATATCTCTACGCTAGGGTAAGTTGTTATATTCATAAGCTACAATGACAGATAGGCTGGCTGACCATTATGATAAGGGACCAATAGATGCAACAAGAGCAATATGACAAAGAAGATGCGGTACTGCAGATTATTGCTCAATGGCAATGTGAAGGCTTTAACGCTAATGAACTGATACCTATGGAAACGATCGGCCGTATCAAACGTTTGGAAGTGATGTTAATGCGTCAGCTATCCGCTAACTACAAGGCTAATTACCAACTCTCGCATTGGGAGTTTGATGTATTAGCGACGCTGCGGCGTGCTGGACAGCCCTATCGTTTAAGCCCAACTGCGTTATTCGATAGCATGATGGTGAGCTCAGGCACGATGACCAATCGATTACAGCACCTAGAAAAAAAACAGTTTATCGAACGTGTAGAAAATACAGAGGATAAGCGCAGCTTGCTGGTACAGTTGACGACCGAAGGGGTGAATTTGATTGATCAGGCCATGAAATCACACGTTCAATTAGAAAACAATCTGATGGGCAATATGAGCACAGAAGAGCTTACTATCCTCAATTTACTGCTGCGAAAAGTTGAAGGCCAACTGCCTCTAGCTTAGATAAACTTCAATATAAAGACAAACAACTTTGCTGGTATAAAACGGACAGAAGTAAAGTGTAGCGACTATATAGCTAAGCCGCTTGAAAACAGATATAGGATGGCTGGAAAAAATTTTCGTAGTCTCTGTCTGGCGAAGCGCACAGCACGCTAGAAAATTTTTACCAGCTGCACGCATGTATCTACATAACGCTTTTATTTAGAAATGACTATAGTATCAGTTTATAACTGTTGTCCACTAATTCTACAACTCATCAGCAGCTGGGTGCTCTTTAGCTTGGTCTTTATCATCGTCTTTACCGTGTGGCATGAGCCATTTGGCAAACCATGTCGAGACATCATCCATCAGCGTATATACCACCGGTATCACCACCAAACTTAATAAGGTAGAAGTTACTAGCCCGCCCAACACCGCTGCTGCCATCGGACGACGGAAAGTAGGATCTGCCTCGCCCCAACCAAACACTAATGGCAACATGCCAGCGCCCATCGCAATGGTGGTCATGATGATAGGTCGAGCACGCTTATGGCAAGCATCAACAATCGCTTCAAAACGCGCGAGTCCATTACGCTGGGCAATCAAGGCATAATCAACCAACAAAATAGAATTCTTAGTTGCAATACCCATCAGCATAATAAAACCTATCATAGAGGGCATGGATAAGCTGCTATCGGTAATAACCAATCCGACAAACGCACCGCCTATCGATAACGGCAATGCCATCAGAATGGTAAAGGGCTGCAATAGACGTCCAAACAGCAAGATAAGGACGCCAAGAATACAGACAATACCGACTGACATAGCGATGATAAAACCACTAAATAGCTCCGCCATATTTTCGGCTTGACCTTGTTCAATTATCGTAATCGATGCGGGCAAATTTTGCATAGTCGGGGTATTTTTGACCGCTTGCACTAATTCTCCAAGCTCGCCATTCGCTGGTTGTACGGTAATACTGATGGCACGTTCGCGATCTAGTCGGCTAATCTGTGCAGGTCCCGTCCCAAAGTCTAGAGTTGCCACTTCGCCCACGCGTACGCCTTGTCCCGCTGGACGCGCACTGGGAACATATAAGCCCTCTAACTGATTGACACTTTGTTTGGCCACATCGGGCAGACGCACCACAATCGGTATCTGTCGAGTGTCAAGGTTGAGCTTAGACAAGCGCTGTTCATAATCACCAACAGTGGCAATACGTAAAGTAGTCGCGATATCTTGAGTGGTGACCCCTTTATCCGCCATTGCCAACCTATTAGGGGTAACCGTCAACTCTTGGCGCGGTAGACTACGATCACTGGTGACCGCACCGGCACTAGGTAGCGCGCGGATGTCGGCCATAATTTGTTGAACGGTCTGCTCCAATACTTCTGGGTTGGTACTGGTCAAAGAGAAATTATAACCGGTCTCGCCGCCGCTCGATAAGCCAACGGTAAAGCGCGCGCTCGGTACTTCTGCCAATAGGGCGCTTATTTTTTGTTCAACTTCTTTTTTGATAGCGCGATCCGCTCTTGGCGCGAGTACGATATCGAGACTGGCGATGTTTTTTGCGCTACCACTACTGCTGCTAGAATTGGGGCCCATAGACTCCTGCGCTTGCCCAACAGCGGTAAAGATATGGATCACTTCAGGCAAGGCTAGAATACGCTCACGTGCCAATGCTGCTACGCGCTCGGTATCTTTTAATTCCACATCAGGCGTCAGCTCAATGCCCACTCGCGTTTGATCAATATCATTATCAGGAATAAATGAGGTCGGTAGTAATTTGACCAGTCCCAGCGAGGCCACAAATAAAATTAAGGTAGCGCCTATGGTCAGCCAGCGATGGTGCAACGTCCACGATACTGTTTTGAGATACCAGGTCATCAGCGCACTTTGTTTTTCGACCTGCTGTTTTTCTGGTCGTAAAATATAAGCGGCCATCATTGGCGTAATCAAGCGTGCCACCATCAATGAAGCAAAAATTGCCAGTGCCGCCGTCCAGCCAAACTGCCGAAAAAACTGCCCAACCACACCGCCCATAAAGGCCGTGGGCAAAAAGACCGCAATCAAGGTAAAGGTGGTAGCAATCACCGCCAGTCCAATCTCATCAGCCGCTTCCATCGCCGCTTGATAAGGCGTTTTTCCCATCCGCAAATGGCGCATTATATTTTCGACTTCAACAATAGCATCATCGACCAAGACGCCAATGACCAGTGATAATGCCAATAATGAGATGATATTTAAGCTAAAATCAAATAAATACATGCCTAAAAAGGTCGGGATTACCGATAATGGCAACGCCACAGCGGCAACAATGGTGGCGCGAATATTGCGCAAAAATAAGAACACCACCACCACAGCCAAGATACCGCCTTCAATCAGCATCCGTAGCGATGCTTTATAATCTTCTGCTATCGGTGTTGCTCTATCATAAGCCTTGTTGATAGTGATGTTACTCATATCTGCACTCAATTGTGCCAGTGCTTCATCTGTGCGCTCCATAACCTCAACTTCACTAGCGCCACGTGAGCGAGTAATGTTAAATGCCACCACCGCTTGACCATCAAGCTTAGCAATAGAGCTAGGATCAGCGGCGCCATCGGTTACCTGCGCCATCCGTCCTAGTGCTTGTGTACCACCAGTAGGTACGGCAATCTGCAAGTCGTTAAGCTCGCGTGCGCGCTCTACCGCACCCAATACACGAATGGTTTGGGTGCTGTTGCCCACTTCAGCCTCACCGCCGGAGCTGTCTTGCTGAATACCAGCAATCTGCTGCGATAACTGAATGATAGAAAACTGCAAACCACTGAGCGTGATAGGGTCAGCCGCAACAGTGATTTCACGCTCCAGACCGCCGATACGGCTGATCGAGCCTACCCCTTTGATATCTGATAAACGCTTAGTAATGGTGTCATCAACGAACCATGATAAGTCCTCAATACTCATATTATCCGCAGTGACTGAATAGGTGACCACCGGAAATCCTGCGGTTGAGACTTTGGTGATGATAGGGTCATTGGCCGCTGCGGGCAGATCTCCGCGTACCTCACCGACAGCTGAGCGCACATCATCGACGGCTTCTTGGATGTCTTTTTCTAAGACAAACTCACTAGAAATAGTCGCAGCGCCCGTTTGTAAGCTGGTACGAATATGCTTGATACCCTCAATACTGGTCAGCCGGTTTTCAATCTTTTTGGCGACATCGTTTTCAAGTTGTGACGGCGCAGCACCCGGTAATGTCACTGTGACCACCACCGCTGGCAAGTCAATATCTGGGAACTGCTGGACTTTCATTTGTTGAAAGCCAAACAGCCCACCCATTGTTAACAGTACAAATAGTAAAATGGCGACCAGTGGATTTTTAATCGAGTAGGAAGATACGTTTAAATTCATGGACGTGCCTGCGTGGCAGTATCAGCTGTTGCGCTGTCTTTATTGACTGTATCAACAACGCGTACCAAATCACCGTCATTTAGGAAGCTACCACCTTGCTTAACCAGTCTACTGTCTGCTGGAATAGGCTCTGTAACCGTCACGCTATCCCCAATACGGTCGCCAAGGGTGACGCGCTGCTGCTGAATGCGACCGATAGTTTTACTCTTCTCTGTTTTGATATCTGCCACCAGCATCACATAATCATAGCCGTCATTACTGACAATGGCACTACTGGGCACGGTTTGCATGCTTGCACTGCCTAATAGGAAGTCGCCCGTTTGATACATGCCCGCACGCGCCGCAGAATTGGCAGCTAAGCTGACATAAATAGTAATTTGGCGATTGTTATCAGCCGTGGGGGCGATTCGGCTTACCTGCCCCATGACCGATTGATTTCTTGGTAAATTAACTTTGACAGGCGTGCCAACTTTTACTTCGCCAACCAGCTTGGGATCGATATCTGCTCGCCACTCTAAAACACCGCCTTTGATGATGGTAAATAAGGGCTCACCACCTGCGACCATACCAACCTCAGCCATTTTTTCACTGATAACCCCGCTTACTGGTGCGACCACTTTGGCATTATCAACGCTCAAACGCTGAGTACTAAGGCGGGCTCTTGATGCTTGTAAGGCAGCTTCAGCACGTAAGGCTGAAGTACGATAGCGGTCGGCTTCTTGTTTGCTAATCGCATCAATATCAATTAGCGGTAGCACGCGCGCTGCATCAGCTTTAGCACTCGCAAGCGTCGCCTCCGCTTCTGCCACATCTGCTTGGGCTTGCAAGACTTGCTGCTGCATAGCATCAGTATCAAATATCGCTAATACTTGTCCGGCTTTGACGCGCTGACCTTCCTCGACCAAGATACGCTCAAGCGCGACGCCATTGACCTTGGCGCTGACATTGGCAATATCTTTAGCATTAATTGTACCGTCAGCGGTCAAAGTGTTACCGATATTGTCTTGGCTAGGCCGTACCGTTTCGACCGACAGTACTGCCTGTTCAGCACTGACCCCTGCGCTAGCATTGCTAACATTGTTACCTTGTGCACTATTTGCCGCTGACGACTCATCAATTACGGCCTCATTACCACCCCAATATTTACCCAATAGTACGCCCATTATGAGCACTACTGCCATAACAGGGATAAGCCACAGAGGATATTTCGAGGACTTATTTTCTGATGCGTCAGGCTTACGATAGGGTGGTAGCTCAGACTCAGGTGCCAGATCAGCACTGGGCTCTTGCTTAATATCGGGCTCTTGCTTAGCACTAGGGTCTTGAAAGTCACTCATAATCGGTCTCTATAGATAGGCACAATAACAAAAACTGAAGCGTTTAAAGTAGTAATATTCAAAAGTTATTGATCACAGTTATTTTTTGACTAAGCGGTATTTAACAGTATACAGATGAAATAAAACTTCCGTTAATAAGATAAAAACAAGTCAGTGAATAGAAGAACGAACGCCTTTAAGAGCCTGAGTTCTTCTATTTAAGCAGCTTAAGAGCTTCATTGATGGAGGTAGAGTTTTGTAAGGGATTGGGGTTACCTTGCGGTGCAGCATGCAACCAACCAGCAGAGACCGAAAAGCGCTTAAAACTACCATCGATTTTAAAATAATCAAATTCAGCAAAAGCCGATTGGCTGAATAACAATGAAGTAGTAATAGCACAAGCGAGGGTTAAAGTCTTTTTCATGGAACATCCTTGTATGAAAATTCGAGCAGTTACATAAATAAAAGTATGAATAGCGTGAGAATCATTAGACAGATAAGACGAAAGAGGGTGATATTGAACCGGCCAGGCTTCTAACTTCCTGTCAGAATCCGTCAAATTACTAGACACCATATCTTTTAGATAACGTTTTGTTCTAGCCAAAAACGTGGCACGAGCAAAATTAGAGTAAACCAATGACTCGAAAGATAACGAGCCATTGCCATAAACTGCCACATTGATAGCAACATATCAATATCAATTGAAGAACTGTTAAGTAGATATAAGTTGACAAAAATACAAGGAAAATACTTTTATTTTCTGACTCTAACCTAGAATTACCGAAGTTCGGCGGTTATTAGAGTTTTATTCTCTTAACAGCTCATTAAATTCTGAGAAATGGTTAATTGGAGAGATTATGGACGCTAGGTTTTGGCGTAATTCCGAGGCAGCACGAACGCTTTAAGTGTGATACCGAGACGTCAAAGTGAATCGACTATAGTAAATGACGAGGAATAACGGGTTGTTAGCACTAAAGGTAGCGACCGTTGCCCGTTACGCATTAGTATAGCGACTGGCCTCTGGCATCCAGCGATGAATTAATTGACTCACATCCGCCTTGCGCGCAGGGTCTTGAATCAAGTGTTTGGCCAAGCGCTGAGCAATCGCAAATAACTGCTCATCACGAATCAAGTCTGCTAGATAATAACCGACATTACCAGTTTGCCGTTTGCCCAGCAACTCACCTGGACCACGCAGCTGCAAATCTTTTTGGGCAATCACAAAACCGTCAGTACTTTCTCGCAGCACACTTAGACGTTCAGTACCAGTTTCAGACAACGGCGTTTGATACAGCAGCACGCAATAGCTCTTGGTCGAGCCGCGTCCTACCCGCCCGCGTAGTTGATGCAATTGCGATAGACCCAAACGTTCGGCATTTTCGATGACCATTAACGAAGCATTAGGCACATCAACACCGACTTCAATCACGGTAGTGGCAATTAATAAATCTAAATTTCCCGCCTTAAACTCTTGCATAACCCCTTGTTTATCAGCAGATTTCATTTTACCATGCACTAAGCCGATACGAATATCCAAACGCTCATTTAAGTCTTCGTAGGTGGCTTCGGCCGCTTGCGCATCGAGTACGCTAGATTCTTCTACTAAGGAACAAACCCAATACGCTTGCCGTCCTGCTGCACAATTAAACGCAATACGTTCAATGACTTCATCGCGACGATTTCGGTCAATAGTCACCGTCGTAATCGGTGTGCGACCCGGTGGCAGCTCATCAATGATGGAATTATCCATATCACCATAGACGCTCATCGCCAGCGTGCGCGGAATCGGCGTTGCGGTCATAACCAGCTGATGCGGCGTGCTACCCGCCACGCCTTTATTGGTCAACGCCATACGCTGCTCGACCCCAAAACGGTGCTGCTCATCAATAATGACCAATCCCAATTTGGCAAACTTTACTTGCTCCTGAAACAGCGCATGCGTACCGACCACCACTTGCACCGTATTTTCTTCGACGGCTTCTAACGCTTCACGGCGCTGCTTGGCAGTTTGCTTACCTGCCAGCCAGCCGACGCCAATCCCGAGTGGCTCAAACCATTGTTTAAAATTTAATAGATGCTGTTCCGCTAAAATCTCAGTCGGTGCCATGATCGCCACCTGCCAGCCACTATCGAGCGCATAACCGGCAGCACCAGCGGCGACCAAAGTCTTGCCCGCGCCCACGTCTCCTTGCACCAATCTGAGCATGGGAATGGAGGTGGCCATATCAGCGGTGATATCTTTCATAACTCTTATCTGAGCTTTGGTCAAGCTAAACGGCAAAGCGGCAAACAGCTTATCAGCCAGCGGACTTTGCATGCCGCATTTTGGCGCTTTATGTTGATGCAACTGCTGCCGACGATATAATAAACTAAGCTGATGCGCAGTCAGCTCTTCAATAATCAAACGCTGACACGCCGCATGGGTGCGCTCGCTCAATTGGGTTAATAATTTATATTGTCGGTCAGCATCGGTATAAGTGGGCGGCGTGTGTAATAACACCAATGCCTCAAATATCGTCAGGTTATAGACGTTGCTAGTATTACTAGCAACTACGGTATTAACGGCTGCCTCATCGTCTATATAATCAGTTATACCATCAGAATTTGAATACTCATAAATAGAGGGATTAGCTTTATGAACACTGCTCTTTGACGTACTGTTATCTGGCACACTACGCGCGAGCATCGAAAAAATATCTTCAGATTCTGTACTATCTAATTGAGAGATTTTTGACGTATTAAAAGGCACTAGCGGTAAATCAGCAACAGTGGCAAAATCATCCATAGTGAATAGGGTCATCGGTAGTCCCTGACTACGAACGGTCTGTAACGCAAGCTTAATCAAGGTGCGTAGCTTATTCTGATGCAAGCCTTTTACAGAAGGATAAATCGGTTGCAGACCCATATTGGTAACCGCTGCACTATCGGTTACGACTTGATATTCAGGATGATGTATCTGTTTACCGTAACGACTAACTTTGGTCTCGCCGAACAGTTGTAGCTGTGTACCCAAGCTCATGGTTTGCGCTAAACCGGGATACACTTTAAAAAACCGTAATGAAACCGTACCGCTATTGTCATCGATAATGACTGTCATACCACTACGCTTATTATCAACGTGCACAACACGTCCTGTAATCAGTGCCGCTTGTCCATGAGCAAGATTCCCTATTGAGACCAAACGGCTGCGATCTTCATAATCACGCGGCAAATGTAACAGCAAATCAAAAATACGCACAATGCCCAATTGCGTCAGTTGTTCTGCTACTTTTGGCCCCACACCTGCCAGCGCCGTCACCGGCATATCAAGCGCAGAGAGTGGAGGTTCAGCTGACGGATGAGCAGATAAAGTCCTGTTAGATATTGGCATCAATAATTCCCGATCATATTACTCTTAAATTGCCTGTTTTTATTATAATAAGACTACAGGAAAATGCGTAACCACATGATAATCAATGGCTTATAAAATAAATTTAATACTGTCATTATAACCGACAAAAGGCTTGATTATGCTAAGCGATTTAGTAATGATGCGTCTATGTATTTAACGCTTATATTTCAAGCTATAAGGCCATGTTATGTCTGCTCACCCTATTAAAAGCCCTCTCCACACACTGACAACTTTATCATTGCTACGTCGTGCAAGTTTTCTCAGTGCATTAGCGCTGCTGGTCAGTGCTTGTAACAGTATGACGCCAAACACTACTACCGCGCAAATGAACCCTCTTCCTGATGCACCCCGTGTCGCCCTAGTTTTGGGTGGTGGCGGTGCCAAAGGCTTTGCTCATGTTGGGGTGATTAAAGCTTTAGAAGAGAACGGTATTACCCCGACGCTGGTGGTTGGAACTAGCATTGGGAGTTTAGTGGGCAGTTTATATGCTAGCGGCTATACCTCTGCGCAGTTAGAACAGTTGGCACTGACCACACCCGATAGCGAATTGACCGACTTTACCTTATCCAATCAAGGCTTTATTGAAGGGATTAAACTTAAGAATTTTATTAATACTCATGTTGGCGGACGACCGATAGAAGCTTTTCCCATTAAGTTCGCGGCTATCGCGGCAGAGAAACACAGTTTAAAAAAAGAAGTTTTTACCGAAGGCAATGCGGGTCTTGCCGTCCAAGCATCCTGTAGTGTGCCTAATATTTTTATTGCCCCGCGTATTCCTGAGCGTGTCGGTAAAAAATACATTGATGGTGGCGTGGTCAGTTTAGTACCCGTTGATAGCGCCCGCGATTTAGGCGCTGATATTATTATCGCGGTCGATGTCACTGATTCTAATTCTGGTCCTACTAAAGCTAATAATAAGTTACCTACTCTTACTTCATTCAGTAGCTTTTGGGGTTTACTTGAGACTAATTGGACTGTCAATACTAACAATAACGCTACTAACAGCAATTACTCGTCAATGCGTAATGAACGACTGCGAGCTGATATTCTTATTACCCCGAATGTCAGTCATATCAGCTCATTGGATACCAGCCAGCGCCGTGCACTTATTAATGCTGGGACACAAGCCACCACTTTACAGATTAAGGCTATTAAGCAACTCATTAAAGATAAGACGAAGAGCAAATACGCTGTTCTTTAGCCTGTATATAATTGAGCCACTTTAAAACAGATACAGGATAGCTGGAAGAAATTTTCGAAGCCTCTGGAGTGACGTAGTCACACAGCAAGCTAGAAAAATTTTTGCCAGTTATCCAAAACCATGTGTGTCTCTACTTTATTTGGTACTGACTATACTATTCTTTGATCATATATAGTCAGTCTAATTTAAAATACCTACAGTCTGGTTAGTAAGGTTTTTACAGCCTTTAAGAGGGTAAGGTCACACAGCAAATCAGGAAGTTTTTGCTAATAATAAATAACTATAAAAAAAGCACCACAATCATGAATTGCGATGCTTTTTTATATGCTACAAAATCATAGGTTAAAAAACCTTAAAACCGGTTCTATTTAACCCGTGCACGATATTTAACCATTACCGTATCATTAAGACCAACACCTTCGATATCCCAACGCACTGCTTGATAATACTTCAAAGGAATCTCTTGCAGTTGATTGTCGATCTTTCCACGCAACGGCATACGAGCAAAGGTGTTGCCATCAGCACTACCAAATGGAAAATCAGGAGCAACGCCGCCAAGCAATTCAACTTGATCAGGGATACTCATGGTGACCGTCATTTTACGAACCCGATCCGTATTGGTATTGGTAAAATAACCTTGATACTCTAAAACATTACCTGCCTGCAAGCGCGTATTGGCATTGACTGGGACTAATAGCTCTTGACCGCTGGCATCAACACTAATAAGCGAAGCGGTAATTTTACTATTAACGGCTTGCGCACTTGCGCGACTGACCTTACCTGCCACTTGCAAAGCAACTGGGCTATCAAGCGCAGGCTCTGGAATAGGCAACATGGCGGAAGCTTGCGTGACTGCCATCGCGCCAACCAAGGTGCCGGCAACGACGTGAAACAAGCGATGACCGGTCCAAGCAGCAAACGGATTGGCAAAATGGTTGCTTTTTTTCATGATTTTTATTATTCCTAGTTAATATATTGATAAAACGGTGCTGACGGAAGGTTGTGGTGTCTGAAACATATAAAAAAATAATAACACTTAGCATAGCAAAAAGCGTTTAAGGGTACACTAACCCCGTGTTGAGGTTGTGTATATCAAACACGCCCTATTCAATCTACTATAAATCCGCATTGATTTGTCTAAAATAAAAAGATAGCTCATAACGGTGTTTTTTGCTATGGTAAATCTTTAGCGTTCGACAATATTTTGTCACGCCCCTTTCCTTATTCCGACTACTATTGTTCCTATTATGACTACTAGCGCCATGCCACAGATTAATCCTGAATACGTTCATTGGTTCCGCAACTCTGCCCCCTATATTAATACCCATCGCGGCAAGACGTTCGTGATTATGTTTGGTGGCGAAGCGGTCAAGCATCCTAATTTTAGTACGCTTATCCATGACTTTGCTTTATTGCACAGCTTGGGTATCAAACTGGTACTGGTACACGGTGCGCGTCCGCAAATTGAGAAAAACCTCAAAGAAGCAGGGATAACCTCACCGCTACACCAAGACATTAGAGTAACCCCGCGCGAGGCCATGCCCTCTATCTTACAAGCGGTTGGTGCCATTCGTTTACAGCTCGAAGCTCAGCTATCGATGGGCTTGGCCAACTCGCCAATGTATGGTTCACGTATTGATGCGGTCTCGGGTAATTTTGTCACTGCCCGCCCTTATGGTATTCGTGATGGCGTTGATTATCAGATGACCGGTGAAGTACGCTCAATAGATGTCGATGCTATCAAAAATAACTTACTGCATAATCACATCGTCATCCTAGGCTCAATGGGCTATTCGGCGACTGGTGAAGTCTTTAATTTATTGGCCGAAGACGTGGCGCTTAGCGCGGCTGTTTCTCTTGGTGCGGATAAATTGATCTTTTTAGGCGAGGAAGCTGGCATTAATGATGATGATCGTTTGCTACGTGAAATGATTCCTAATGAAGTCGATCGTTTCTTACGGGGACGTGATTTGAATTGTGAAATTAATTACTTCTTGCACTGTGCCAGTAATGCTTGCCGTCAAGGCGTTCATCGTACCCATATCATCTCTTATGCCAAAGATGGGGCGCTATTAGAAGAGCTGTTCACCCGTGATGGTTCCGGAACGCTTATTAGCCATGACCCGTATGAAGAAATTCGCCGCGCTAATATCGATGATGTAGTCGGGCTTATTGAACTGTTATCACCGTTAGAGGAACAAGGTATATTGGTCAGTCGCTCACAGGAACGCCTAGAGCAAGAAATTGACAACTATAGTGTCATTGAGCGTGATGGTATGATTCTAGGCTGTGCAGCCTTATACCCATTGGATACTGATTCAGCAGAAGTGGCTTGTGTGGCGGTACATCCTGAATATCGCAGTGGTAGCCGCGGCGCTGATTTACTAGCATTTTTAGAGCAGCAAGCTCGCAGTCATGGCTTGCATAAGTTGTTTGTATTAACCACCCGTACTGCGCATTGGTTTGTTGAGCAAGGCTTTGCTGAGGTCGATGCTAGCGAGCTACCTGAAGATCGAAAGCAAAAATACCATAATGGTCGCAACTCTAAAGTCTTCCAAAAAACACTTTAATTATTGCTTTTAGTTCCATGCCTATAATCCATACTCAACACTAAAAAAGCCCTCATATATTTATTATGAGGGCTTTTTTTATTGTGTCCTGTTAAGCGTTTATTACCTTTTAAGACGGTATTACTTTGCTTTTACTTCTAACAATTCAACCGTAAAGATTAAAGCGCTGTTAGGCTCGATACCTGAGTTACCCGCCTCACCATAAGCGATATCTGATGGGATATAGAACTCGTACTTGCCGCCTTCCTTCATCAACTGTAGACCTTCTGTCCAGCCAGCGATAACTTGATTCAGTGGGAACTCAATAGGCTCACCGCGCTCATAAGAGCTATCAAATACGGTACCGTCGATCAATTTACCTTCGTAGTTTACTTCAACCACGTCAGTCGCTTTTGGTGTTTTTCCAGTACCCGCTGTCAGCACTTTATACTGCAAGCCAGAAGCCGTTGTTTTTACGCCCTCTTTCTTCGCATTTTCTGCTAAGAAGGCGGCACCTTTGGTTTTATTCTCTTCTGCTTTGCTTTGCATGTCTTTCACGAATTTCTCTTCTTGCTCTTTTTGATAAGTCATCAACACTTCTTGCATTTGCTCTTGGGTTAAGGCTGACTCTTTACCTTCATAACCATCGCGGAAGCCTTGCTCAAAGGTGTCGAGGTTCAAATTTTCAACAGCGTCTTTATTGCCTTCTGCCATCATAAAGCCCAAGCTATAGCCGACTTTTTCGGTAGCTGGGCTTTGTTCAGTCACTGAAACGCTTGGAGTGGCTGTCTCTTGGTTGCCATTATTGGTGCTACAACCTGTCGCTAATAACATAGCACTGGCCAGCGCGCTGACGGTCAAGGTAGTGATTTTTTTCATAGAATAGTCTCGAGTGGTAAGAATAGTGGTGAGATGTCACCTGCTTGTCATCATAGCAAATCTTAGTTTTGTGGGCTACGGTTACGAGGAAATTATCGGGCTAATGTACAATCTTTGTTAATATCTGCCATAAAAATAACAACTTATCACACAATTATGGTGAGAAGTTAAGCTTTCTATCTTTATCCGCACGATTATATCAGCTAAGCTAAGTTAGCTCAGATGATAAGTAACCAAGCGTAAATTTTTATCTAAATTTCTATAATGGTTTTTGTTATCTAGGTTTAGATTATGGAAAGCCAAATAAACGGTAATAGAATAAGTGCTTCATAAGTTATCAATTTTTCTTCAACTTATTAGCAAACCACCTTATTCTGCTGTTGTATAAATGGACAATTCTAATTAAAAACACTATGTATAACTATCGCTATGTCAGGTAAAAAGGCGCGCTGTTTTAACTTCAGTCTTAAATAGACGCTGCTAAACAGACACTTAGTCTCAAGTCTAACATATGATAATTTAAGGAGGACAGGATGAATCCAATGTTTAACTCGTTCAATGGCTATCTTGGCGGGCCTATCGGCTCTATCATCGGTGCTATTTTAATTTTCATCATCGGCTGGTTGGTTGCCCTTGGCGTTGCTGCACTCGTGCGCAATGTACTAGCGAAAGTTAACCTTAACCAGCGCATGAATTCGTCAACCGGTAAAACCTACGATTTAGAAGGTATTATCTCGAAGATTGTTTTCTGGTTTATTTTTATAATTGCTATCTCAGGTGCACTTAGCCAACTAAATTTAAATTCTATATCGGCGCCTTTCGCAAATATGGTCAATCAAGTATTGGCATTTATTCCTAATCTTATTGGCGCTATTGCTGTTGGTGTGATTGGTTGGGTTGTTGCTACCGTTGCTCGTACCGCAATCAATACTGGCCTATCTAAAACGACAATGGATGAGCGTTTAAGTGCCCAAGCTGGGGTTAAACCTATGAGCAGCACTATTGCTGACATGGTTTATTGGTTCATTCTATTGGTTGTTTTAACGATGGTTCTAGGTCAACTAGAGCTTGACGGCTTGTTTGCCCCATTGACCAATATGGTTGATAAAATCTTCAGCTTTATTCCTAATATTCTCATTGCTGTCGTGGTCTTTGTGGTGGGTTATATCATCGCCAAAGTCGTACGCGGTATTGTGACCAATCTTGTTTCTACCTTTAATGTGCAAGAGCTTGCTTCTAGAGCTGGCTTAAGTGAACAGAATAGCTTACCTAATATTGCAGGTTCTTTAGCATTCCTAGTCGTAATTATCCCAACGATCATTGCGGCCTTAAATGCTTTAAAAATCGACGTTATCGCACGTCCTGCGACTAATATGCTTAACAAAATCATGGAAGCCTTGCCAAATATCTTTATGGCAGTAGCGATCTTGGTTGTAACGTATTATGTCGTACGTATGGTGGCTAATATCATTAAAGGCTTGCTTGAAAATACTCAAGTTAACCAGTTACCTGCTAAAGTCGGTCTTCAAGAGACTATGGGTGATAAAAAAATCTCTGACCTAGTCGGTTATGCGATTATCTTCTTTGCAATGTTGTTTGCATCGATTGCAGCAGCCGACTTACTTGGCTTTGAACCTATCTCAGCCATCATAACCATGTTTATCGCCTTTGGTGCCAATATCATCCTTGGTGCGATCATTCTATTCATTGGCTTCTGGCTTGCAAATATCATCGCTGGTGTCGTTGAGCGCTCTGAGAAAGGCTCACAATTTCTAGCTAATATCGTACGTGTATTAATCATGGGCTTAGTACTTGCCATGGGTCTAAAAGCGATGGGGATTGCTGACTCTATTGTTAACCTAGCATTTGGTCTAACCTTAGGTGCGGTTGCGGTTGCCTTCGCCCTATCTTTCGGTCTTGGTGGTCAAGAAGCAGCGTCACGTTTCTTACGTAAAATGCAGGACAAGATGGATGAAGAGAAAACAGGCCTAAAAGTGAACACTACTCGTCATACCAAAACAACGTCTGATACTACTGATAAAGTGGCTGAGGCAGTTCGTGATGCGACGCCTAGCGCTGCAACAAGTACGACTCCTAGCAGCACTGTAGCAGGTACGACGACTAGTACACCTAGTACGAGCGCTTCTACTCATTTAGGTTCAGATACTGTTGACATCAATCATTTTGATACCGATGACAACAATACGGATACCCCTACCGATTTGTCTTCTGGTAGCAGCCTTACCGACAACAATACTAATAATAACAACTTAAAATAAATCGTTATTATTATCTTATTCTGAGTATAAAAAAGACAGCGTAGGCTGTCTTTTTTTATGGCCAGTATTTAGACTTATTGTTCAAACAGCCTCACCTGAGCCGCTTAATGAAGCCAGTTAAATTTTATAAAACTCTCTGTAGGCTTTTAAATTAGGGCTTATCATCGCGTGCTGGGACAGAAAAATTTAAATGAACGTTTGGTAGTTCAGTAGATTGCTTGTCTTTTTTGAGCTTTTGCGGTGACCCTGTTGTTTGCGTTGAAGCGGCTACTTGTGAGACTGATTGCAGGTTTTGTTGGTTACTTTGCCGCTCACCAGCTTGTTGGTGCCCTAAACGCTGCAACTGCTTGGTAAGCTGGCGCTCTTTTTGAGTCATCGCGCTTACAGGCTGAATCCATAAATCGATATCCATAAAGGTATCTGTCGCATCAGCTATGAATTCTATTCCCAGTACAATGACATGATGCAGCTCTGCTATTGGTAAGCGCGTAGCAACATCTTGTGCGATCTGTTGTAAGTTTGGCTGTATAGCAGTTCTGCTCTGCTGTACGTTTGCTGCTTGTCCGTAAAATATCAGCACATAATGCCGACCTAAGCTTTCATAAGAATGTTGATGCACCACATAGCCGCTTTGTTGTAATTCTGCTGTTTGTTTGGGATGCTTATATAAGGTGCGCACTAATTCATGCCGTGAAAATAGCGACTCATCTCTTAATTGCTGCTGCCAGTGAGAATATTGTGACGCTGTTGAGTGTTCTTCGTCATTAGCTGTGGATTTTTCACCCACCAAATCGATCATTTGTGTACTGAGCTGTGACCACAGTGTCGACGCTTGCTGCATATGTTGATGATACATTTGAGCGGCAGCGTTATTGCTTTTTTGCGCCAGTTTCATGGTCACTAGGGCTGAGTTGGGCTTATCTTGCATACCGTATTTTATCAAGGCATCATCATTCATAATCGCTTGGGTAAATAAAGCGTCACTATCCATAAACTGAGTCAGTAGCGCTTGCTCAGAGTCAAAACTTGATGGATGACTGGTTGTAGAATGTTCTAGCGGCTGTGGTGTTAGATGCTTTAAATGACACCCTAAAAATCGCCATAGCTCACAGGACGTTTGTACCGTTGTCAGTATCGAAGCCCAATCCTGCCAGCTAAAAACCTGTAATCTCGGCGCACTGTCATTAAGACTCAACACCAAATTTTCTTCAAAGTAACGGGCACCAAAGTGATGGGATAAGCGGTGTGATACAACCTCTTGATGACTGCTACTATCAACGTTATTAACATCGTCATCGTCATTAACATCAATATTGTCATTATTGAGCTGGACATCAAGTATTAGAGCGTAATAACAGTCTGTTTGATCATCTTCATTTTGAGACAAACGGCCTTTTTGCCATGCTAGCGCCGATGTAATAGCAGCTGTGCGTACCGACTCAATAGCAGCTGGGCTAATAGACGACGGCAAATATAGTACGACATCTAGCAGACGTAGCTGACCTAATGGTAGCAGGTAATCATCCTGCCGAGCGCAGTATTGCGCGGCGTGGTCAGCCTCGATAATATCCATTGCAGGCAAGAGCAAGACAGTCTCTCTCGCCTCTTTTTGCAGGTAACAGGCAAGCTCGTTGCTAAGATCCATCCAATCAGATGTCATGGTAGTCGATTTAGGCACAGTACCCGTCTCTTGTTATCAGGTGAATATGAAGTGTTGCACATTCAGGTTAGGAGAATAATACTAAGTCAGTTTACATAAGCGCAATGATACACAGTCGCCATCATATTAATGACTTGTTATTATGGCTAAAAGCCATACTTCCCAGTATTTTTCTTAGAGTTATTAACGGTTTTACAAATAATTTGTTATTTATAGAGTTTGCTTATTAAGCTAGACTCATACCCTTACTTTATTTGTAGAACTCCTTTACTCATAAAGTCATTTTATTTATACATTTACCTTCTTATGATAACAAGGATTGAAGATCATGAAACGATTTAGAGAAAAAACCGTTATTGTCACTGGTGCCGGCTCCGGTATCGGTCGTGCCACCGCTATTCGCTTTGCTAATGAAGGTGCCAGTGTCGTCTTAGTAGGGCGCACGGCTGAAACTTTGGAAGAAACCGCAAAAGAGTTTCCGCAAGACCGTACTTGGATTCATACCGATAATTATTTGACAGTCACTTGCGATATTAGCGACCAAAGCCAAGTGCAAGAGATGATAAAAATGGTGATAGAAAAGTTTGCTCAGATTGATGTACTGGTGAACAATGCTGGCAAAGCGACCCAAGGTAAGATCACAGAGTTGTCTGCTGAGGATTGGAAGTCCTCGATTGATGTGAATTTAAATGGTACGTTTTATGTTTGCCAAGCTGCCATGCCGCATCTAATGGCGACTAAGGGCAATATTATCAATGTCTCATCGCTATCAGGGGTCGGTGGTGACTGGAATATGGCCGCCTACAATGCTGCTAAGGCAGGCGTTAGCAATCTCACCCGTACCTTAGCATTAGATCATGGTCCCGATGGCGTGCGTGTCAACGCTGTTAACCCCAGCGTCACCGAAACCAACATGACTAGCGCTATTCAAGACAGCGAAACCAAAACCAATAAGTTTTTAGCCCGTTGCCCATTAGGGCGCCTTGCGACGCCCAATGATATTGCAGCGGCCATTACTTTTTTGGCCAGCGATGATGCGTCAATGATTACCGGTGTCAACTTACCAGTGGACGGCGGTGTTAGTGCTTCTAATGGTCAACCTCAGTTTTAGTTAACCAATCGAATTGAGACCGCAACAAGTACTTAAGCATCTAAATCGTTAACATCCAAGTCATTACTACTTGCGTCATTAACATCCTGTAGCGGTTCCGATAAACGCTCAGGATGACGTGGTAACACACCGCGATATTGAGCGTAGATCTTTGGCAGATCAGCATCAATGTCTCCGGTTGGATACACCAGTGATAAGAAACGCACTTCTTTAGTTTTATAGTCCAAGGCAACAGGCAAAATCGGGACACCAGCCCCCAGTGCTAAATAATAGAAACCTGTTTTCCAATTTTCCGTATACTTACGGGTACCTTCTGGCGATAGCCCTAAAAACAACGGTTCACCTGACTTAAATTTATCTATGCTGGTTTGTAATACTGAGCCTTTATTGCCACGATCAATAGGAATAATGCCTATCCAACGTAGCAGCTGCGCCAATACAGGCACTTTAAAAAGCGTATGTTTCCCCATGATATTAATTTTTAAATCTAGCGCAAATAAACTAGGAATAGCATAAATACCATCGATATTCGAGGTATGCGGCAATGCCAATACTACTGCTTGTGAGATGTTGGGAATGTCACCGACTGTCCGCCAGCCCGCAAATTTTAACAGCCACGATGGGCACAACTTGGCCACCACGTCTGGGAACTAAGTCACCTAAGTCTTTTTTGCTGAGCTTAGGCAGTACTTTTGAGCGTGTATCATTGGAAAGAACAGATTTAGAACGAGCAGAAAACTTGGATGTCATGACGGCACCACATAATAAAAGATAGTGACATAATAGCATTATCCTAATGCCACTAACTTAACTTTGACAGGCTTTTACTAAGTCATAACTTACTAGGCTATGAGTATAAATAGTGATGTAAGATTAACCGTTGCTTATTAACACGCTACTTTATAATGGCATATCGGCCAAGTTGCCTTTATTCTCAAGCCATAACTTGCGATCAGAAGAACGTTTCTTTGCCAATAGCATATCCATAACGCTATTGGTCAATACCATGTCGTCCATGTCTAACTGCACTAAACGCCGAGTATCGCGGTTCATCGTGGTTTCGCGCAATTGCTCAGCACTCATCTCGCCCAATCCCTTAAAGCGAGTAATTTGCGCTTTTTTATTGCCAGGGACATTGGCTAGAATATGCTCAAGCTCAGGCTCATCTAAAGCATAATGCACCTCTTTACCCACATCAACTCGATACAAAGGCGGCATCGCCACAAATAGATGGCCAGCATCGACTAGCGCGGGGAAATGCTTTACGAATAAGGCGCAGATCAGCGTTGCGATATGCAGTCCATCAGAGTCGGCATCCGCTAAAATACAGACTTTATCATAACGCAGCTCAGACAAATCATCCGAAGCCGGATCGACACCGATTGCTATGGCAATGTCATGAATCTCTTGGCTTGATAGCACGGTATCAGAGGACACCTCCCAAGTATTCAAAATCTTACCACGTAGCGGCAATATCGCTTGGTAATGGCGGTCACGAGCTTGTTTGGCACTACCCCCTGCCGAATCCCCTTCTACCAAAAACAGCTCAGCGCCATCGCGCAAATCGCCACGACAATCAGCCAGCTTACCGGGTAAAGCTGGACCTTGAGTGATTTTTTTCCGGGCTACTTTTTTAGCAGATTTAAGCCGACGACCCGCTTTGTTAATCGCTAGCTCTGCGATTTGATTGCCCAAATCCGCATGTTGATTGAGCCATAAACTAAAGGCGTCTTTTGCTAAGGCTTGTACCGCTCCCGCAGCTTCACGGCTAGATAAACGCTCTTTAGTTTGCCCTGAAAACTGCGGCTCAGAAAATTTAAGCGATAAGATATAATTTATCCCATCCCAAACGTCCTCTGCCGTCAGCTTCACACTACGTGGTAATAAATTATGAATATCACAAAACTCACGTAATGCTTCCAAAATACCCGTTCGCAGTCCGTTAACATGCGTTCCGCCTTGGGCGGTAGGAATAAGGTTTACATAACTTTCTTGAATGGGCGCGCCACCTTCAGGCAACCAAGACAGTGCCAAAGTAATACCCGCACGTGCGCCGTTTTTAGCCTCGTGATGATAATAAAATGGGGTTTGAGGTAGCGTTTCGAGGCCATCTAGCTGTTCAGTTAAATACTCAACGACACCATCGGTGAACTGCCAAACTATCTTCTCATTATTGATGTCATCGATAAACTCAATAGTGAGACCAGCTGCCAATACTGCCTTAGCTTTTAGATTATGCTTGAGCTGTTTAATATTAAATTTAGGATTATCAAAGAAGCTGCCATCTGCCCAAAAACGCACTCTAGTACCGCGTTTACGCTTATTTGAACTCACAGACTCGGTCAATAATGTAACTGGAGCACCATTTTCAAGCGCCATATCAAACTGTGTCGCTTCACGCCATACGGTTACCTCAACTCGCGTCGATAAGGCATTTACAACCGAGATACCAACGCCATGCAGCCCGCCTGATACTTGATAATTCGAAGTAGAAAACTTACCACCTGCATGCAAACGCGTCAAAATCAGCTCAATACCTGATTGGCCATACTCAGGATGAATGTCCGTTGGCATACCACGGCCATCGTCTTCCACCGATAGCGAGCCATCATCATGCAGCTGAACTTTAATTGTTTTGGCATAGCCAGCCAACGCCTCATCAACCGCGTTGTCGATTACTTCTTGCGCCAGATGATTGGGACGGGTGGTGTCGGTATACATGCCAGGACGACGACGAACGGGCTCAAGTCCTTCTAAAACTTCTAACGATTGCGCATTATATTTACTCACAAATGCTTCCTTAAATATTCACAAACAACTAATTCTATTAAACCATTATAACGAAAAACAGCCTCATTAGCGTTAATAGTCAGCAGCGCACGTCACATAATGTCGTCTATTTTGACCAAACTAACTTCATTACTTTTTGAAATATTAGGCTTTGCTTGAGCTTAGTCTAGCTGCTGCAAAGTTTTGATTACCATAGGCAACTGTTGATCGAAATCGCTAAACCTATGATCACCACCTGTTTGTAGTGTGACCGTTGCGCCCTGCTGCTGATAGAACTCTGCCGATACATGAGGGTTAAGCAGTTCATCACCTTCTTTAATCCAAACTGCTACTTTTTTAGGATATTTGACTGATAGTAATGGATGATCAGAAAACCATTGTAAGTCTGATTCCATAATTGTCCAGCCACCTGCTGTCGTATGCATCACTTGACTACTCAACTTTTTGTTTTCTACAATATTATTGTAGATAGCTTGGCTAGAAAAACGTTGTAAAGTTATATGCGGCTGCGTACTAGGGTTTAATAGTAATACAGGGCAACCAGTATGATTACCTATCAGCGTCGAGAAGTATCCTCCTAAGGAACTGCCAACCAAAACTGTTTTTGATAAAGTGTTAGACGTGGTGTCATCATTTTTTTGGACTGATTCGCTTTGCAATTTCGCAACTAAGCTTATTAATTGTGAAAATACCTCTGAAGGTGGCTTATTTAAGTCAGGACGAAATACTGTAATATCAGGATGATGCTGCTGACAGTAATGTTCTAATAAAACACCTTTAGTAGAATTGGTATCGCTGTCTAAGCCATGAATATAGACAATGTTCACGTATGGTCTCGCTTATTGATTTTGTTATGATTGCTTTACATAGACTATAAAAGCTAAGCATAGCATTAGGTCAGCAAAAATAGTAACAATAAAACGGCACACTATTATGCATTATTTGCGACATAATAGTGTTGTTACAATAATTTTGCGCAAGCCAAAGGAATGGCGATAATAGCTATGGAGCAGCCATGAATCAGCAGTTTGAACTGTTCGAGATTGCCAATCCATGTATTGGTCTTTGTCAAAGCAATAAAAAAGGCTATTGCTTTGGTTGCCTGCGCAATCGTACTGAACGTCAGTTATGGCATGACATGACGACAGAGCAGAAACGCGAGGTGCTGAGGCTTATCGCGGGACGTAAGCTGCGCATAGAGCAGATGCGGCAGCGTAAAGGTGAACAGTTAGGGTTTGATTTTGAAGAAGTAGTGGAGATGGGCGAGTTGTTTTAGTTTGTTTAACCGTCAGAATTACGCTTTCGAAACAAGGTCTTTTATTTTTAATATTAAGAATTCTGAAAATAAAGAGTGATTTATTATCACTTTTGGTGTAATGGACAAAATTCATGCTGGTGCATGAGCTAAAGCTATATACTGTCTATATTTGCAAGGAATCAAAGCCATGAATCAAAAAACTGCCCTTTTTGTGGTGACAAACATACCAAGAAGA
>Ga0314771_100105_pt1 | contig 27641 bp, 32 predicted proteins | sample MetaGCB42018_FD_204522 | JGI IMG/M metagenome (GOLD analysis project Ga0314771, IMG submission 204522) | Cryopeg brine microbial communities from Beaufort Sea near Barrow, Alaska, United States - CB4 2018 | ecosystem: Environmental > Aquatic > Marine > Coastal | place: USA: Alaska | collected...
GATTCAGGAATCGGGGCGCCCGGTACCGAAGTTGGTTACGGCGACGACGGCGAAACGCCCGGCGCTGATCTAAGCTCTTACTGATTTGACGACCACGATGAATCAATTCCATCAAAGCCAGAACGTGTTGCTTCTGACCATTTTCTCGGACAATCGCAATGCCAGTTGCTTTACTGCCTGGATCAATCTTCACTCGAACCGGCTGAATGTCGCCACCGATACGGTCTTTCAGTCGGATCGCAAAGGGATAAGCACGAACCACCACCGCTCGCCCACGGGCGAGCAGAAGCCGTGCGCGTTTTTCCGAGCAAGGCATCAGGGGTGATTTGCGTTTATCCAGTACAAAAACCGACATTTCGTTCCTTTTAATAAATGCTCTTACGAGCCTTGTGACGCGGATCTTGCGATCCATCTCCCCTCGGGAATGTCCACCACCGGCTCCCGCTTGCGCGGCGACCAGAACCTTCGGCGTTTTACCTTGCGCCAGCGTGATCCCGGTCTTCTAGTGCCCAGAACTGAGGAAGCATTCTGGGGTAGGTCTTAACGACCTGTGGTGAACGTAGCGGGTTGGTTACCGCTTTCCCTGGTCAACCTGGCTTATAGGATGTTCTCTACAAGCCTCGCCCTTTAGGGCGAGGTAGTTGACACGAGACTCAATCGCAGGTTGTGGAACGTGCGCCAACCCATCACTACCAGGTCACCAAGATCGTCATTGAGACGTCAAATATCAGCAAGTACGGTGTGCCTGATCTGGGTCACGCCATGGCGGCCGGTCAACATCGAAAGGCAGAAAGCATCTATTCCAGCAGCCGAAAATTCGGCGTGTGCGCAGCCAAGGATTAAGACATCCCCAAACGGACCGGCCGACGCATTTCTGCCCGACTGTCCCTATTTGTTGTCAATTATTATACCATGAGATAAAATAATATCAAGTTATATCGGAGAAAGAGCGAAAATGAAAGACAAGGAAAAGATAAATCAGAAAGAATGGACTGAAAAAAACCAAGAGGACTTGGAGGACCGGATCGTTTTCGAACAATCACCTATGGAGATTGGTAAAGCTATAGGTGTGACGCCTGAGAGAGTTCTGGCTCTTGGATTGGCCTGGTTGGGCATGGATGGGCATGGATGGGCATGGATGGGCATGGATACTGAGGTGTGGTTTTCAGAAAAAGTAAATTTCGAGGACAGTGTTTTTGAGATCCTAGAAAAAATAAAAGAAGAGGCCAGCGACGATTGATCGCTGGCCCTCTTGGATCACTCGCCGACAGCGGTCGGGTAACTCTGTGCTTCGTGATAACGATCTGCTTGACCGCCATTTTCACCGGCAAAAGCAGCGCCAGACACAAAAACCATACCGACAAAGGCCAAAGAAAGGAAACGCTTCATAAAAACTCCGTGCTGTTTGTTAGCGCCGTACGTTGGCGCTATTGAAAATTTGTTATACCATTCATTTAAATAAATGCATGGTAATCTATCAGGGATTACTAACCGACAGTGGTCGGGTAACTCTGAGCTTCGTGATAACGGTCAGCTTGACCGCCATTATCACTGGCGAAAGCAGCGCCAGACACAAAAACCATACCGACAAAGGCCAAAGAAAGGAAACGCTTCATAAAAACTCCGTGCTGTTTTTTAGCGCCGTACGCCGGCGCTATTGAAAATTATTTATACCATTCATTTAAATAAATGCATGGTAATCTATCAGGGATTACTAACCGACAGTGGTCGGGTAACTCTGAGCTTCGTGATAACGGTCAGCTTGACCGCCATTATCACTGGCGAAAGCAGCGCCAGACACAAAAACCATACCGACAAAGGCCAAAGAAAGAAAACGCTTCATAAAAACTCCGTGCTGTTTTTAGCGCCGGACGTTAGCGCTATTGAGGTTGAATTATAGCATGTATTTAAATAAATGCAAGGAAAATATTTATTTATAGTTCTAAAATTGGAAATTGCGTTACAAGATCCAGGTATCGTTCGGAATCCAGGGCCGCCATACACCCTAGTCCAGCTGATGTGATGGCCTGCCGGTACTGGGAGTCCGCCACATCGCCAGCGGCAAATACGCCTAAACAGCTGGTGGCGGTGGCCATGCCAGACTGACCGCTACTGATGGTTATGTAGCCTTTTTGCATTTCAAGCTGGCCTTCGAACAGGCTGGTGTTGGGTTTGTGGCCAATGGCGATAAACACCCCGTCCACATCAAGATCTTGACGAGATTTTGAATCCAAACGACCCAGTCGAATGCCGGTCACCCCGGACTGATCCCCCAGAACTTCATCCAGAGTAGTCTCCCATAGAATTTCAATATTGCCATCGGCCACTTTCTGGAACAGACGATCCTGTAGGATTTTCTCAGCCTTGAGACGATTGCCTCGATGCACCAGGGTGACTTTCTTGGCGATGTTGGAGAGATACAGCGCCTCTTCTACCGCGGTATTGCCACCTCCGATAACCGCGACGTTCTTGCCGCGATAAAAGAAGCCATCGCAGGTAGCACAGGCGGAGACACCCTGGCCCTTGTAGCGCTCCTCCGACTCCAAGCCTAGGTACATGGCAGAAGCACCGGTAGCGATGATCAGGGCATCGCAGGTATAACTGATGTCGTCACCTTTAAGCGTGAAAGGGCGATTGGATAGGTCCACAGACTGGATGGTGTCATAAGCGATTTCAGTGTCGAAGCGTTCAGCGTGGGCCTGCATACGCTGCATGAGCTCCGGCCCTTGAAGGCCGCTGACATCCCCGGGCCAGTTATCCACATCGGTGGTAGTGGTTAATTGGCCTCCAACCTCGATTCCAGTGATGACCAGAGGTTTGAGGTTGGCCCGGGCTGCATAAATGGCGGCGGTCCATCCAGCAGGGCCAGAGCCAAGAATGATCAGCTGAGAGTGTTTGGTAGACATAATAGGTCCCATAAAAATAAAGCCGGATTGATCCGGCTTTAAAGAGTTAAGTTGGAACTTATAGCTTACCAAATGCGCAACACGACAGAAACACATTAGACATATTTTTGGTCATGCCACCCGGGTGTCGACGGCCTTGGCAAATGCAATTTCATCGTCGGTTGGGTCCAACAGCAGATCGTAAGGAATCCTATATTTTTTGCCGGCCTCGGGTCCCGAGAGAAGCAGGGCTATGGCCATCTTTGGGTTGGCTTTTTGAATCAGACAAATGACCCGATTCTTATGGAACAAGGACACGGCGACCTCGTTCGCGCCTCGTTTTTGGGGGGCGAATGAAGACATCGGTATGTTCTGCTCTACAGGCCCTCCGGCAACAGGCCTGTCCGACACGATTACGGTTGGCGGGATGAAGAATTCACTGCCGAGAAGAGGACCACCGGTGACGATGACAGACAGCCTCTTCGGATTGATTTTTTGTATTTTGCAGGGATTTTCCCGGCCACGAAAGCGGGCCACAATCTCCTGTCCAACCCGGTAAGTAAAGGTTTTCTTTGGTTTCACTGACGCCGATTCCGGAAGGAATTCAGCCAGCAAGCCTTTATCCCTTAACTGGCGCTCAACGTACTCAAGAACCTCAGCGCCACATGCCTCATGGAGCATGTCCAGGGCAGAGTAGAATGCCTCATTATGGACGGAACCGCGCTGACGGCCCCCAATATGTACTTGGAGAGCGTGACCGGCTTCATGCAGCACCGTATGGGCAAGCACCCGAGTGAGTGTGAACTTGCCCTTATAATACCCTTTATTAACAATCTCTCGACCCGTCAGCCACTTCTCGGCCGCGGAGCGATAGCGCTTGCTGTACACCATTTTTTCGCCGTAGGTGATTTCATGAAAGGGTCGAGCCGCTTGATGAATAAGCTTGTGGTGAGTAGACTTGCCGGCTCCCACACGAGTGGAGATAGGGTGCATGGTCTTGCCAGACTTATCATAAGCCAGCTTTGCCATAATAGGGGCAACAATGGATTCGGTGGCGTTGCAAAGTACCTGGGCCGCGGCTCTATAAATCATAAAAACTCCACTTGTGCTTGATTTGAGTTCAGTATACTACAACTGAAAATAAAGTCAACAAAAAAGGTGCGCGTAGACAACAGTATTCCATAAAAATAAATATTGACAAAAATTGCGTCAGGCACTATAGTGATGACTGTTAACTCAATCGGATTGCCACGAAAACCAGGAGTAATACTATGTCCAAATCCAACCGTCAGGATGTTAAATTGATCTTCAAGCACAACGGTGAAGAGTACGGCAATGATCGATTCTTGATCGAGCTCATCCCTGGGAAGAGTTTTGAGGAAGCGGTTGCTGAAAAAGCTGGTAAAAGCCGGTACGCGATTGAAGGTGTGAATTTCGAACTGGAAGTTGAGACGACTGAGCTGGCTGTGGCTGTGGCTTAAGGCAAAGGTAGGGGAGCCCAAGCCCCTGGAAACTCCGATCGAAGAGCGGCATTACTGCATTCGTTTAATTTTCAGGATCGCATAAAATACAGCTCTTTGACGGTGTTGTCGATAAAGTTTTTGCCGATAGGTCACATGGTCCACAGTAAGCTCCCACCACTAAGCGGGTAGATCTTGGTGGTGGTAGAGCGTTAGTTGTTAGATGGGGAATGAAATGGATGTGAATATTAGAGTTTGTATTAGGGCCCTGGTGCTTAGTCATCTTGACAAAGGATCTAAAGAAGCAATTTCTATCAGCCTGACAGTTCGCTCAGAAATCAGGCCCATGGCTAAGCACATTAATAGAGTGGATTTGGTCGAAAATGATTCTGGGAATGATTTTATTGGCGAAGCGTTTGGACTTGCGAACATTGAGCTCATCATTAGTCGACCTACTAATTACACGAAAGTTTACAGAAAAATCTCAGTATTTGGTTTTAAAGAAACTATCGAAGAGCCTATGACCCTCGTTTCGAACCACGATTCATGCTGGATTGATGGCGCTATTGAAGCGATATCGTATGCCAAAAAGAAAGCGAGAGAGATGGCATTGGCTGAAGTTAAAGAGACGGTGCTGCCTGAGTTTTCCAGTTTTTACGATCTTGTAGCCTCGTCAAGTTTCGTTAATATTGAAAAAGTAAAACGCTGCGTCATTTTATCGGTAGAAGGTGTTGATGAAATTAATAGCGGGCCTGTGACATTGAATATCGGCCCTTCACCAGAAAATAAAAAATTCTGTTAAATTCAAATTACCGCCCGGAATTAAAGGGCTCTTAGGAGGTTTTTTATCCTATGGATGTTTTGAAGATCAAAAAACTCCAGGCACGACTTCTTCGACTGATGCGAGCCGGTGCTGGTTATTACATCAAGAACATTGCCAGCAAGGATCAGTTAAGCGAATGGTGTGGGAGCATAGGCCTATCTGAGCACATTTCCGACCACCAGGATGAGCCTTCTTTGTCATCTAAGGAGATGGCAATCCTAAAGTCATCAGCGAAAAAGACGTACTCATTAATGTCAGAAAGAGAAGCGCTGGAGCAGCTGGTAATTGAGGATCTTCATTTTGATCTGGACGGTGGTCTTGTCAGCCTTGGATCTTGTGGCGACCCTGTCGATCATTTATTAGGTATGCGCCAAAGGGTTTTTAAGGGAGTCTCTATTCTTGAAGGCCATCTTCAGCAAGTCGTGAGCAGTGATTTTGAAGTTGAAGAGGAAGCCTTAATTCAGAATCTTCTGTCTTACACCAGTAGTGTTATAGGAAAAGAGAAGAAAGGCAGAGATCTGGAGATCAGACTGACATCACTGAAAAATACTGAAGAAATGACCCCTCGAACAGCTAAAACTATTGATTTGATTGATGGGTGTCAAAAGCTTGTTCTCCAATACGAAGAGATGGTTGAAATACCTTTGGTGCTTTCAAAAAATCAGGCTGTTTTGGTGTCTGACTCGGATATTCCAACTGACGCTTATTATCCCCTGAAGGATAATCGCTCCATTTCTTCAATGCCCTCAATGAGCTGACGAAGAAGTTCGACCGGGCTGCCTTCATGGTCAGACTCTTTGATTATGCTCTTGGCAAGTGCCTGTCGGTCGTATTTTGTGCCAAGGATTTGAAGGGTGCTCCTTGCCTCTTTCACATACTGTATGAGAACCATAGGGTTTGTGTTGGCCTCCAATGCTTCTTTCCATTTCTTCTCTACTTTAGTCATTTCAAAATACCCTGGTAGCGGCCTAAGCTAAATTATAGTGCACCTTTCGTGAATTACTCAAATTTTCAGAATTCTTTTCTTTAATGCCTGAAATAAAAAGCGATATTAGCATATTAACTCTAAAGAGATAGAGTGGAAATTGATCATTTTTTACAAAATGCTGAAAAAACCCAATGTTTATGCGGGTTTTTTCAAAAAAAGCTTGCACAAACCAGTCCTGCTTACTATAATTCTAATTGTGGTAAGCAAATAATATTATAACGATAACCAACGAAATCAAGGAAATACTATGAATAAGTCTGAACTGGTAGCTGCTGTTGCCGAAGGCGCTGAACTGACGAAGAAAGATGCAGAACGTGCCGTTAATGTTGCCCTGGAAGCTGTTGCAGGCTCGCTCGCCAAGGGTGATGTTGTTGCCATTGCCGGCTTTGGCAATTTCAAAGTAAACGAGCGTGCCGCTCGTGCTGGCCGCAACCCTCAGACGGGTGCTGCTCTTCAGATTGCCGCTTCCAAGAATGTTTCCTTTAAAGCAGGCAAGGCTCTGAAAGAGTCCTTGTAGCCGAAGCTTTACAAGCTTTAATTAAAAAAGCGGGGGTTCCCCCGCTTTTTTTGTTTCCGAAATTCACTAAAAAACGCTTCTATTGCCGATAATCGATTAAAATCTCTTCCCCCTCCTGAATGTCTTTAAGTGCACGAAGCACTAATGGGCCACCTTCTTTTTTTGTCAGGTCAGCGTTAGGCTCAGTGCTGTGGTTAATAAAAGAATAATGAGTCCTGTAGGCTCGGGCCAATATTCTTCCATTGATTTTGTTGCACTCAATGAGAAGATTTTTTAATTTATCATCTCCTTTATTTTCGTTGTATGAGGTTGTTATTGCGAGGTATTCGGAAATTTCTAATAACTGACCATCCAGTCGACAAAGCATTTCACGAGCGCGAAAGAGCTGTTCGGCGAATAACCCAAAACCATGAATTGGGCTTGGTTTAATGAGGGCGCCGGAGATGGAAGGAATTGTGGATTGTCTTAAAAAATCAAGATCTAGCGTGGACACAAGTAAACTCCGATTAATTGATCATGAGGGCATATTCAATAGTAATTTTTAATTGACACATGGGCAACCGTGGATTGAGTTAATTTCTATTCTGCTATACTTTCAACAAATACCAGAACAGGAATAACTGCCGTGACAAAAACAGATAAAATCTTCCTGGAAGACGCACTCAGACGTGGTACTAGGGCCTACGTTCACTCGATGATTAACATGACTGAATTGGCTAGATTAGTGGCCGAAGAGAATGTTATCGAAGAAGTGGCGGAACATGTGAAAAAAGGCGCCCCTGAGCCAGATAAAGAGGGACTCAATAAAACCATCGAATTGACCAAGCAGTATTATTTAAGAGGAGCTTCTTTTCAGGTTATGGTGAGTCTGTTTGAGGATGAACTTGCCCTGGATTTGGAGCGAGGGATCGCATTTCTACCTTTTAGTGGCGCTCAGGTTGATGCCACCGCGGGTCTTTCTGACTGCTTCAGGGAAAACCTGGCTGTTCTGGAGAGAGATATTTCCTCAGAAGGTGAGGACTGCCTGGTACCACTTCACTCTGGTTCAGCCGTTGATCGAGCATTTTGCCAGGGCGCGATGGACTCTATTTTGTCCAAGAATCCTCCCGCAAACATCGTAATCGGAAGCGTTAAACTGGCTGTTGAAAAAAAAGAAAAAGGCAGTCGCTTACTGTCTTACGATGGCGAAATGACGGATCTCGGTAAGCGAATGCTGTCAGATTTGAACTTTACGATTGAGCAGACGCGAATGATCGTATCCCAGAAAAAAGCGTATGATCGAAAAAACGACAAGGAACAATCACTGGAGATTTGAGCACCTCTTGTTTGGAAGACATTTTCGCCAAGCCCGGGACTTGGCGAAATTTCCCGTTCACTCCTGTTCAACATCCAGGGTGTGAGCAGAATCATCTGCCCCCATTACGTAGGCGTCTTTCACAAAAGTCCACCTCGAACCTCGGGGCTTTTCGGCGTTTTCCTTGGTGTAGTAACGCTCATGCATCAGTTGACGAAAGTGCCAGCGTCGATAATGAGCATTTGGGGAGTCCTGACTCCTTTTTGGCAAAGGAGGCATTGAAATTGTACTGGAGATAGGACGGGTTCCCTCTGACATGCCCATGAGCTTTGTCCCGGGCCCAGGGATACCGTCTTTCAGGTTTTCTCCGTCAGTGGCCTGGTTGTATATGGCCAAGGCCAAAACAAGCTTGAGCATGTTGTACTGGATGATCTGGTCGTGAGGCTCATTAGCAAGAATGCTATTAAATGTTGACTTCTCATAGTTTCCAGCTATTCGACTGAATTCATCAAGGTCCCGTGTATCAAGCAGTGGTTTAAATTGGTTGGTTGTCAGTGTCGTTCGAGAGTAGAGCATTTTTGACCACTTACTGCTTTCGGAGTCCTGGTAAACAATGCTGACGTATTTTTGCCCATCAGTGGCGGTAGGATAGGAGTGCTCCATCCGAGGTAAGCCTGCGGCATCGCAGAAGGGCGTCATTACGTTCTCACCGCTGCGGGTAAAATCACCCCAGGTGATCAGGCAGCTGGGAATCTGACACCCATCAATTTTATAGCCATTGGGCATGGCTATGACGAAACTCTCGAAAGGCATCTCAAGAGCTTCGAGCTGTCCTGCTTCGAACTCTGCGCTTAATAGCCGGTCAATTACTTCCGCATCACGAGGAAATATGCAGTGGCGCCCCTTTTTTCTCCAGTGCCTCTCTTCGCAAAATATCTGAAAATCAAGGGTTTGTAGCATATTTGGGTCGAAGTCTATGAGAAAGGCTATCTGCTGCTCAACACTCAAGGCTCTTGAACGTCTGTCCAGAACCTTCTTAAGGTCTTTTATGGTTTTTGATGTGAGTGGTGAGTAAAACTTGTATACGCTCATTTCCCCATGCTCTTTTAATGAATTCGGCATGGAGTATAGTGCGATTGGGCGCAGGCAGAAACCTCACTCAAAATCGGCGAAGCTATCGATCCTTGGTTCAACACGATCATCCGACGACTTTGGCGCCACTTTGTCTTTGTGGGGCGCCAACCCGTGTTCGGCAGTGATGGATTTGTTGGTCTTGTTTTTGATCTCAATTTTAAAAATTTCACGGAAGTTAAGTTCTTTTACAATGGGGCTTATGGATAAAAACAAAGCCAGCAGACCGTTGGTGAGAGCGCCATAATTCTGGTGGTTTATCAGGTGCGGAAAGAGGCCGGCAGTGGAAATTGCGCAAAGCGTCAGATAAGATTTAGTCGCAATGACGTTTTTAAATAGCAGAAGGTACCCGAAAAGAACCAGGAAAACGCAGGCCCATGCAGCAACATCTTCGGCTTTTTCATTTCCGGCCCAGGCCAAAAAGAGGCAAGCCAGACCAGCAATCCAAAGAAAGCTCATAACAATAAGGTTATTCTTTTCTTTATTGATTTTTTTGGGTTTGATGGGGATTCTTGAAAAAATGCGGCCCCCGCCCCAACTATAAAAATAGATGTTGGCCAAGACGCTGTAGAGCGCAATAATAGGCCAGCTATCGAGAAGGCTGACAGAGAGCACCATCAGTATCGCGCCGGCAAATGACCATGAATACCCTTTTTTTAGTGTGCCTCTGTTTATCAAAAACTGACCGAACAGAATGAGAAAAGCAGCGACACAACCAAGGACATTTGCAAAGACAATAGTCATAGAAAATATTCACCATCTCATCTTTAAATTAAGTTTTAATGAATAACAATTTTAACTTAATTTTTCCTTAAAAAAAACAGACTATGAGTTAATTTAACTGCTGATCGACATGAGTTTATTCGAGTCCTGGTCTCTCACTTTTCGTTAGCCTGGTTGGCTTAAATATACCAAGAAGCAAACTAATTGAACAAAGGCTATTGGTGTGGTATCTTTCATGGGAAAATAGTTGGCGAAACAGGTGAAGACTGATTCACTTAAGTCATTGAAGTATATATTTTTAGTCATTTTACAGGGATGCTTTATGAGCTCCCACCATGAAAGTTATCGCACCTGTTTTAATTTGGCGGGATATTGATTTGTTACCATAAAGTGAGATTTAGATGATCAGTAGAATCAAGGGTGAACTTATTCAAAAAGGACCATCGACTGCTGTTGTTATGTGCTCCGGTCTTGGTTACGAGGTGGATGTTTCATTTTTCACCGGGTTTGATTTGCCCGACATTGGTGGCGAGGTTGAGCTTTTTACGCATTTCGTTGTCAGGGAGGACGTTCAGTCCTTGTTCGGTTTCTCTCGTGAAGTTGAGCGGGATTTGTTTCGGATACTGATCAAGATTAACGGTGTTGGGCCCAAGCTTGCCATGACCATACTATCCTCCTTGGATACGGTCGAACTGGTGTTATGCATCAAATATGGTGACGTAAATACCCTGGTTGCGGTCCCCGGCGTTGGCAAGAAAACCGCAGAGCGTCTTATGATTGATCTGGCAGGCAAGGTCGATCATCTAAGTGGGGTATTCGAAGGCTCTGGCAGCCAAAAAGCCAAAACAGCATCGGTCAATGCCGCATGCGAAGAATCCGAGGAGGCTCTCGTTTCTCTGGGGTACAAACCCAAAGAAGCGACCAAAGCGATCGCGAATGTTTTTGAGGAAGGCATGACCTCCCAGAAACTGATCAGGGCCGCCCTTAAAAACATAATGCCCAAGAATTAGAGGACTGCTTGTGAGCGAACCAGAACGGCTTATATCTCCTGAGCCAGAACGAAAAGAAGACGTTTACGATCGAGCCATTCGCCCAAAGATGCTGACTGACTATACTGGCCAGAGTGCGGTTAAAGAACAGATGAATGTCTTTCTTTCAGCCGCAAAGAACCGTGGAGAGGCGTTGGACCACACGCTGATCTTTGGCCCGCCAGGACTGGGCAAGACGACGTTGGCAAACATTATCGCCAATGAAATGGGTGTCTCCATCAAAACGACGTCGGGTCCTGTGCTTGAAAAAGCCGGAGATCTTGCGGCCATACTGACCAACCTCGAAGAAGGTGATGTTCTCTTTATCGATGAGATCCATAGACTCAATGCCGCGGTGGAAGAGATTCTTTACCCGGCGATGGAAGACTATCAGCTGGACATTATGATCGGAGAGGGCCCGGCGGCCCGGTCTATAAAACTCGATCTCCCTCCGTTCACCCTGGTGGGCGCCACCACTCGTGCGGGATTGCTCACCGCCCCATTGAGAGATCGTTTTGGCATTGTACAGCGCCTGGAATTCTATAACGTTGAGGATCTGACCCACATCGTTCAGCGATCTGGAGCTATCTCTGGTCTGTCCATTGAAGAGGGCGGCGCCCATGAGATTGCAGTACGCTCAAGGGGTACTCCCCGTATTGCAAACAGGTTGCTCCGACGGGTACGGGACTTTGCGGAGGTTCGCTCCAATGGCGTCGTCAGCCAGGCAGTGGCGGATGAGGCGTTGTCTATGCTGAAGGTCGACAGTATCGGCTTCGACACCATGGACCACCGGGTATTGAAAGCAATTATTGAGAAATTTGACGGTGGGCCCGTTGGAATTGATAGCCTATCGGCCTCGGTCGGAGAGGAGCGCGGCACCATTGAAGATGCCATTGAGCCGTTCCTTCTACAGCAGGGCTTTATGGTGCGCACATCCAGGGGAAGGATGGCCACATCTAAGACCTATCGGCACTTTGGACTTAGCCCTCCGATGTAATACGGTGATTTGGATACCGGGCCCTGGAAGAGACCTTCCAGGGATGTGTCCAGGGGGATACTTAGCTGGTACAGAAGCGGAGCTTGCTCCGCTTTTTCCGTTACAGGTTGGGGGCGTATTCGAATCCGCCGGCAGCTTCTTTGTCACTGAACTCGGCAATGGCTTTTTCGCGATTGATGACGCCGTTAATCAGGCTGTTCGGAAAGGTCTGAATGCCGTTATTGAAAATCTCAACGTTGTAGTTGAAGATTCGAAGAGAGGCGCCGATGTGTTCTTGCTGGTCGGCGATCTCGCTCATGAGGTTGTTGAAAAGCTCGGAGGCCTTGAGTTCCGGGTACGCCTCCATGGTCATCCGGAATCCGGAAACGACCTGGCTAGTCAACTTCTCAATGCCGCCTAGACGACTGGCATCGGGCCTGTCTGAGGACATGGCATCCAGTCCTGAACGAAGTTTGGTAATATCGGATTGCAGGCCTTTCTCGAACTCGCCGTACTGCCGGACCAGTTTCTCAAGCTCTGGGATGATCTTGTTTTTCTGACGCTCCTGCGTCATGACGTTGGCCCAGGCCCGCTTGACCGAGTTCTTGCGATTGATGATGCCATTGTAGACACCAATGATATAAAGCGAAAAAACGGCGAGGACGACTAAGGCAACGATGGTGTTCAGTTCCATGGTTATTCTCCGGTGATGTTTACGTTGGGTTTGAAGTTTGAAATCTGGGCGGCGCCAGGAGTGACGTGTTTTTGAGTCCCCCCGGGGCCGAAAATAAAACCGAAATATTCGTCACAACTTTATACGCGCATCAGAAGTGCACGAACGGCACAGGACGTGAACGGAAAACCGTTCCAACCCGGGATGGCACTGCCACTTGTCAGCGCATTCGCAGCAAGTTTCGAGTCTTCATCGTTGCCCGCCAGCAGGGCTTCAATGAGGGGAAGCTTTTCCTTGTTTTCAGACAGCCGAAGTATGCTGGCTTGATAGGAAAGCATGGTCCGGCTGCCATCGCCCATCATCCCCCATAGGGCAATCAATTCATGGCATTCCAGAGCTTGCTCATAGGTCATCGTCTGAATCCAGGAAAACGCCTGTTCCCTGTATTCTTCCGAGTAGTCGCCGGCAATAAACACCAGTCGCACCAGGTCGGGAATCATGGCCTGAGTGATGGTCCCGGAATCCTCATCCATCTGCATGAACCCGGTCACCATGGCATGAGCAATGTCGTTAAGACCCGGTACGCCGTCGTTGGGGAAGTACAGCTGGTCCTCGACCTCGTCGCCCATGACCATCCGCTGTGACGCAAAGTCCGCGGCATCCTTGCAAAGATCGTGGTAGTCCTGGGCTGGGATGTCGGTTTTGACTTCAAGGACGTCCAGGATGTCCTGATATTGACTATCGATCTGATGATTCATTTTGTAACCATTATAGAAATTAAATTAAGTATAAAATATCGGCCAATGAAGAACAATGAAAATGCCGCCGCTCCAGGCCTTAAGCTTTCGCGTTGATATTCACTTGTCCGCCATTAGCCACGTCTTTTGAAATTGGAATCACTAAACCGGATCAGAGTGTCGGCCAGCTCAAGCAGCGCATCAAGATGAGGCATTTTCGAGTGGCCAAGAATCAGCTCGTAGAACCCTTGGGGGTTGATCCTTGGGTCCTTAGCTGGGTCACCCTCAACCTTGATAAGGGGATCAAGAATATGCCGCTCTTCGCAGGTTATGTACATCTTATTATTCAAACTAATCTCGACTGTCAAAGATCGAATCTTTTCAGCGGCATCCGACAGCGCCTCGACAACGGCCGGTTTGAGAAGCCTGGCTGCGGCCAGGTCCGTTTCGGATCGGCACAGGAACAGATTATTGAACCGAATAGACGCCGATGTGAATGTGGCGTCGTAAAAGGACTCTGTCATTGACTGGGCCACGTGAACACCGGTCAGGAATTCAAAGGGCAGCACAATCCCGGAGCGGTCGTAATGAAAATACACAGTCTCAGTCGTCGTTTTGCCATTTTTAGACGTCCGGCGAGTCTCTTTATCCACGTAGTGAAACCGGAACGCTGTAAACGCATACGGACGTCGGTCGTCACCACCACGGCCTTCGTAGCAATCTTTGATGGAGCGAGAATGATTTCCTCGCCGAAAGTCTCCCACCGAGGCTTCCAGATACCTGATTGACAGCGGTTTGACAGGCCTCAGCTCATAATCCATGAGGGCGTCACGAAGCAACAGGACGGAGGTCAGTGTGTTTATCTTCCTGTTCAGGTGCGCCACGATGGCAACGACAATGCCACTCACCACCAGGGGTGACGCGATCCACAAAATGCTCATAAAAAACGGATCATAGCCATTCTGCATTGAATACCGGGAAAAGGCGCGAGCGCTTGGCTCGTAACTAAAAACCAGCACGGCAATGATCAGGGCGAAACTGACCAGGATGCCAGCCAACACGAACCAGGGCAGGAAGTTATACTTCAGCGGGCCATACTCGGCGATGTCGCGAGCGACCTGGTGAATACCGTCATGAGTCTCGGCAGCCCTTGCCTTATCGATGGACTGGTTGATGAACTTGGTCAGGGATGGCTTTGAGCTCATGGAAAGGCCGCTGTAAAAAATGTGCATATATCATAACAGTAAATAAGTGTTAATCAAGACAAATAGCAAGGATTATGCTATTGTTGTGTCACAAAGAAAACACGATAGGAGAGTTCTCACATGCAGCAAAAAGGCGGCTTCATGTTTTTCTGGGGAAAGCAGGACCCTGTGTCCAACTGGCACCCCGCGGCGTTTGAGTACAAAGGCCTTCGGTTCGCTCAGACGGAGCAGTGGATGATGTACTGCAAGGCCACGCTGTTCGGCGACCAGGCCATGGCCGATCAGATCCTGAAAGAGACCGATCCCCAGAAGAACAAGGCCCAGGGTCGTCAAGTCCGTGGGTTCGACCAGACGGTGTGGGATGAGAAGGCGCCCGGGCTGGTAAAGATCGGTGTGCGGGAAAAACTCATCCAGAACCCGTCCATTCTGGCGGTGGTGCTCGATGCCGGGTCAGCCCGCTGGGCCGAAGCCAGCCCGTTCGACAAAATCTGGGGAACTGGGTTGCGAGTGAGCGACAAGAACGCCACGGTCCCGGAAAAATGGCCAGGCAGGAATCTGCTCGGCGACCTGATTACCGAACTGAGCGCTGAGTTCCAGTATTCCCACAGCCTGCCTCAAAGAGCACGCGCTGCCATCGAAGCCGCCCGTAAAATCAACCTCACTCGCGGTCTAGACGGCCCGTCTATGGATCATTAAAATGACGGATGAAAAGCTCATGGTTTGGGACCAGAGAGAACTCTGTCTGTATGATTTGACGATCCCGGAAATATTGGGTCACTTCGACTACCTGAAAGAGAAGTACGGTACCAGCGCTCACACGGCCAAAGCCTACCCAAAATACGGCAAAGGTCCTGTTTTGGTGCTGAGGTTTCAGCGAGAAGAAACCGAATTAGAATTTATTAACCGGCGGAAAGCAGTAGAGGCGCAAGAAGCCCAGAAATAATCACTGTAGTCAGAGAAACCCGACCTTAAGGCCGGGTTTTAACGCGCTTAACTGACCATCCTGGGCTTAGGAGGTCGGCTAGGCCACCTTTGTCGTCCGGCGCATTAGAATTAACCCCTCAAAATCCTCGGGCTCAAGATCAAAATCGTTGTTGATTACAAAATCTCTAGCCAAAGCCTCGGATGCAAACATAAAGCTCGTAGGTGCGGGCTTATCCTCGACCCAGTCACCATAATCGAGGTAGCGCAACTCACCGGCTTCGTTGACCTCTCTCATCCATTGGTGAAACGAGTTATCAATGCATTTTGGCCCATCCGTATACTTAATGGCCGCTTGATTAACCGTATTAATAGCATCCTCTTCCTGGGCATCACTGAAATCAAGCCCCATAGAACCAAGGTCGTCTAGCTCTCCGGTATCAGTGTCTTCCTCGTAGGCGTTGACGACCAGACCCTCCTGAGTCGCTATGACGTTCACAAGGACTTTCAAGTGGGGCTTCCCGTCGACATACCCAGACAGGTTCAGTCTGTTTGCGGACTCGGGAGACTCTTCGACGACAAGTAGGAGTGTTCCCTCAATACGAATAGACTGAGCGCCAGAGATCCCTGCGCTCAAGAACTCACGCTCATCGCCGTTGTTCAAAACACGGCCTAGGATTACCCCTTTTTTCAGGTCAACCGTCACCAGTGTGTTTTTGTGGCGAAGAACAGGGCGACCGCCCTGAAAAGGACAGGAAAGTTCGTGCACAATGCCTTCCCGAATTTGCTGCTCCCAGCGATGCATAGGCTGGAGCGCCTCATAACTTGAAAACCCCAGCATTCGAGAAGCTGTTTGGTTCAAAAGATTTTCATTTTTGAGATTCATGTCCAGAACGGACAGCGCATTCTTGGCTTCGTTAGCCTTGTACTGATAAAATTGAGCAACAGAAATGTACTTGCCTTGCATAATATAATCCTTGTATTGGCCAGTATTGTGTCTGCTCGTTACGCACAACCGGCGACCAGGAATGGTTTATGCACGGTTATGAATTTGCGTCATTTCCTTTCTTTTGGCCATCCCTAGGGATGTGAGCAGAAGCCGAGGCGCAGAACCCCATCAAGCACAAGTCGGATTGGTTACCGCCGTCATTTGATGAAGTAATTATACTAAAGATTACCCATTTTGTCCATCACAATAAGTTAATTTAAAATACATTTATTTTATTTTTATTGTTATACATTATAGTCTTAAAGGATTGTCTTAACTTAAACTATTAACGTATTTTTGGAGGTCCATCGAAGCGCCTTCTACTCAGAAATAATGGACGAGACTACTTCGACGGCCAAACCTCCATGGCGGCCTATTCTCAAAGCCCTGGGCCGGATATCTCTCTCTGGACTTGCGGATCTACGGACACGCCGTACTCACCGCCAAGAGACTTCATGAGCACCTTGTAATGGGCCTTGTTGCTGTAAGTCTGAACTTCAAGCCCATAGCCCTTCAAGCGGGTCACCAAGCCCGGGTCCGATTCGGCCAGATTCAAAGGGACCAGGGCCGCGGAAAACTCATCCAGCGTGACGCCCCTCTTGAACTTCCCCTCAAAGTATTCCGTCGGCGCGTTCTTGAGCTCGCCAATGAGACTTTTGATGTCTTCAATGTGATCGTCACCCATATTAGGGAAGACCTCTTTGAGAACGCCCCTGTCACCGCGAGTGTAGTCGGTGAGGATTTCAGTCAGCTCAATGCTACTAAGACGATCGGATCCGAATTTATAATGCGGGGCCAGCGAATCCGTAAGCCCGAAAATGCGCTCTTTGCTGTACTTCTTGAAGGCCTCCGTGTCCTCAGACGCAACAATCGAATCCGCAAACTTCTTAATAGCAGACCAAGAGGAAAGGTCCCTGGCCACCTGCGCCCGGATAGATCCGGCGCCATAATTAAAATCTTCGCCGCCACGGATTGTCCGCTTCATATGACGAGAAATGTTCTCAAGATTGGCGTCAATCTTTTTGACGGTCTTACCGGAAGCGGATCTCTGGATGAAATAGCATCGCTTGATGGATGCGCCAAAGGTGTTTTCGATCCAATTCTTATAGCGATCGATTTCTTTAGGGTCGCCCAAAAGCTTACGGGCACGATCAAGGAGCTCGTGGGTATCTATGGACGGCTTATTTTGACTGAGCTGAATTTGATCGCGACGCAGACTCTCACAACCGCGATAGGAGAGTTGGTCATCGTTGTCAAGGTAGCGGTGCCAGTAGACATCTTTCCAGCTTTTATATTCATCGTCATAGGAACGGCCTCCGATAGCACTCATGGTCGCAAATGAATCGCAGTGATCATGCAGAGACACTCTTATAAGGTCGACAAGCTCTTTCGGTACCACTGCTGGATCAGCTGAAATGGGTTGGGCGTCGCGAAGCCACGTCTGAATATCCGGATTCTGGTCAATGACGTCCGACAGCTTTACCTTCTTTTTGGGAAGGTCCTCAGGATTGAGGGTTATCAGGTTTTGGTCAGAGAGGTACCAGAGCGCAACCTCCAGTGTATCTTCCCGAGGAGACTCAATTCGATCGAATCCGTTGCGCTCAATCAGGTTGCTCAGCGCGTAGGCCAGGTCACCGTGGTTGCCTAGGGCTTCATGAATTTTTTGTGCCGGACAAATCATCTTCTTCAAGCAATCTATGTCGACTTTAAAGTAAAGGGTCGGAAATCTGGACGTGTAGGTGTCAGCATCAAAAACGTCAAGCTGGTTCTTGCTGGGGTTGGCCATTGATTTGCCCGCAATAAGCGTTACTTCCCCAAATTCCTGCATGGGGATGTCCGATTTGACATAGGCGATGGATGGGCATGCAAGGCCGCCTATTTTCTCGGCAAATCGAAGTTTTGTAGGGCTTAAGTTGTGAATGGCGACTATGTGACCCATAAAACGGTTCCTTCGTTTTAATAATACATCATTGTAGCACGAGGGTATGAGGTTTACCGGTGAAGTGAAGAAACTTAAAGTTATAAAAAAACGATGAATTTCAGTGAAATTATTTGATCTCACTATAGCTTTATTAGTATTCTAGAATGACGTTCTTAAATAAATATGGCGCAAGTCGTCATTCAATTAATAAACCAAATATATTATGAGATGCAATGACCAATAATCCACAAGATCCAGGCCCTTGCTTTGAGCTTAAGAGCCATTCGTTGTCGTTAATTTTTGCAGAACTCTATTATTTCGATGAGCAGGATTTTGAATCTCTGATGGGAAAAAAAATAGGGCAGGCTCCTGGATTCTTCCGGGACGCACCACTGATCATCGATCTTGAAAAATACCGCGGACTCTCCGAAGAGCTCAACTTCTTCTCGATGATAGCGCTGTCTCGGCGTTATAACATGCATATCGTGGGTGTTCGATCCTCTGATAAGCGATATATCAACAAGGCAAAAAGTGCCGGACTGGCTATCTTGCAGCCGATTCCGGAAAGAAAGCCAAAGCCTGATAGCGGGGAAAGCGCCGCTATCGTTGAATCCGTCGAACCTAGCGTACAAGAAAACCAAACGGCCCCGACGATGATCATCGGTAATCCGGTTCGATCTGGACAGAAGATCGAGGCGCCTGAAGGCGATCTGATCGTTATGGGTCCAGTTCAGCATGGCGCGGAGATACTCGCGGCTGGAAATATCCATGTTTACGGCCCTCTTAGGGGTCGTGCCTTGGCGGGAATGCACGGCGACAAGTCGGCTTTTGTTTTCTGTCAGTCACTGGAGGCAGAGCTGATATCAATCGCAGGGCAGTACAAAATCTCTGAAGATCTTCAGGGCGAAAACTGGAAAGTTCCGGCACGCTTACATCTGGCGGACGGTCAGCTGATCCTTCAGTCACTGGTTAACTAACATTTATCACTCGTAGGGCAATTATTTTGGCTAAAATTATAGTAGTGACATCCGGAAAAGGCGGCGTTGGTAAAACCACTACCAGTGCCTCAATCAGCACAGGTCTGGCAAAAAAAGGCTTCAAAACCGTTGTTATCGATTTTGACGTTGGCTTGCGAAACCTGGACTTGATCATGAATTGCGAACGTCGAGTTGTGTATGACTTCGTGAACGTTATTCAGGGCGAGGCGACACTGACCCAGGCTCTGATCCGTGACAAACGGGTGGATATGCTTTATATCCTGCCGGCATCACAGACCCGAGAAAAAGAGGCCATGACCAAAGAGGGTGTGGAGAGAGTCATTTCTGAGCTGTCAGAGACCTTCGATTACATCATCTGCGACTCTCCTGCCGGAATTGAGCATGGTGCGCTTATGGCGCTCTATCATGCCGATGAGGCAATCGTTGTGACCAACCCTGAGGTTTCTTCCGTTCGGGACTCGGATCGCATTCTGGGCATTTTGCAAAGCAAGTCAAAGCGAGCTGAGACGGGCCAGGGCCCTGTTAAGGAACATCTTCTTTTGACGCGTTACAATCCAGATCGTGTCGAGCGAGGGGAAATGCTGTCCGTCGAGGACGTTCAAGACATTTTGGCCATTCCGTTGATTGGAGTTATCCCTGAATCTCAAGTGGTTTTGAACTCATCGAACCAGGGAGTTCCCGTTATTCTGGAAGCTGAAAGCGACGCAGGCCAGGCCTATATTGATGCCGTCGACCGGCTGACTGGGGAAGAGCGGCCAATGCGCTTTATGACCAAAGAAAAAAATAGCGTTTTCTCCAAAATGTTTAAAAGGAAGGGTAAGTAATGAGTTTCATGGATTATTTTAAAGGCGAAAAAAAGCGAACTACCGCTAATTTCGCGAAAGAGCGACTGCAAATTATTGTGGCTCATGAGCGGGGCGGTAGTGCTCACCTGGAATACCTTCCAAAACTTCAGCAAGAGCTTCTTGCTGTCATCAGAAAGTATGTCCAAATCGAAGATGACATGGTTCAGGTGGACATAGACAGGACCGATATCGGTTCGGTTCTTGAATTGAATGTGACACTTCCAGAAGCGGTGATCAAACAGGAAGCTGAAATTGCGGATAAAACCCCGCCTAGAGTCGAAAAAAGAAACAATAGAAGAAGAAAAAATCGCCAATGATCTAAAGAAAGTACGCTACACCTCCAATACCAAACGCTAACGTATTTGGTATTGGAGCGTCTATTTTTTAGCATCCGCTTCATCGAATCATTCTTTAAAGACTCGTTTCGCTCGCCATTTTTTTTCTCTTTGGAATTCGATTCATTCATAATCATGTATGATTATAGTAAGTTAAATACTCGGTGCTAAGGCGTCCGAGTTTCCAAAAAGAATGATAGCTTCTGATAAATAAGGATGACTTTTCAATGAATAATCTCTCGAAATTTTTCAACAAAGCGAAATGTGGGATCATAAAAAAGTTGGTAACAACATAATAAAGTTGGTAACTAAGGGTTAGAAGATTATGGAATTGAAAACTCAAAGTGAAGCTCATCCTGATGATCTGGCGGTAGACCGTTTTGCCGCTGCCATGAAAGCTAAGCTCGCAAAGAGCCGCGAAAAAGGTCGGGGTGGATGGGACGACAAAACCCAGTGCAGTGGTGAACACCTGGCTAATTTGCTGGTTGAACATCTGGCGAAAGGAAACGAGGGTACGTTTGAGGATGTGGCCAATTTCGCGATGATGCTACATCAGCGAAACGAACGCACTGATATTCTAGCCAAAATGATTAGCGAAAATGATCGGTATGTTCAAGAGCTTGAGCATAGCTACGAACAGCTTAATCTATGGTTAGTGGGCATTCTGGCAGAGTATGAAAGTACAGGTCACGCCGGGCTCACTATTAACGAGGTACGTCAACATTACAGCAAAATTCGCAAGTCCACCCAGAAATCCCATAACGATGACACTTTACCCCCGGATGACGATGAAATGATTGGCACCGGTGTGAAAATTTCATTCGTGGGTGGCGCGTCGAAGACGACGTATAACGGAAAAGAATAGCGCTAAGTTACCAACTTTATTAGCAAGGATCGCAGGCTTTTCGGAACCTGAGTAGCGATTTTCGCCAAAAGTTACCAACTCTATTTTTCAAGGACTTGTTCGGAAATCTATTTAATGCGGTCTTCAGGGCAGATTTGTTACCAACTTTTTTAGGACTCTACACGAAAGTTGATTATTACGATATTGGTAAGTCGGTCGCTGAAAAAACAGTTAACATGGCTGTCATAGCCACCATTCTTGGAAGCTCTATAGCACCATCCCTTGCGTCAGCGGCGGAGTGGGAAAGACAAAGTCAGAGTCAAAGTGCTGGTCCAGAAATTACGCTGAATGAGATTGGCTCATGGTTTGATCGTGACAAAATAGGCACGGTTGCAAATCTCTTTAGCTCGGGAGCCGTAGATTATCCCGTTGCCACAAAAGATGAAGTTAAAGCCGTACTGACCAATTTTAACGACAGCTCAAAAATATTTGGTTACATGGATACGCCCGAAAGCATTCGACATGGAATGGAAAATGACAGCAGCCAAATTAATTATGACCAGGTTGGCTATGTTACCCAGGCCGCCTATAAGATGACAGAGACAAGGGACCAGGAGGGTCGCCGTGATTATGTGGATCTCACGCCAGGCCAGATCGACAAGGCCGCCGATATTTTATTGCCGGTAATAAACCAGCAAGTGCCTGAGCAGATGCAATGCCTGAATGACGTGAACAATTTCAAGGTTGAGATGGGGGCGTGCATGATAAATGTTCCTGGCCTGGACTCGGAATCTGGATCCATGAAAACCAATTCGACTGAAATCCTGAAAAAACTTCAGGCAAGCATTGGAATTGCAAAAAAAGTGAACTCTGGCCCGGAAATGAAATAATATGAATCCTACTATGACAAAGATTGAAAACGCTAAAATAATTAAAAATGGGGAGGGGAGCTTTCTCATTATGACGGAGGTTAAACTACCACTGTCGGACCTGAAGACGATAAGAAAAGAGAATGGTCACTGTCTGATTAGTTCGGATACCCGCGTGTTTACGCTGGATTCCGATATTGCTTACGGAGCCCCTGTTTATATATGGTCCCCGAATATTGAGGGTAAAGAAGAGGGCCAGGTAAGGGATGCGCAACCACTAATCTGGGCCTGATCGGATAAGATTTCCGAAAAATTAAAGGAGGCCTATGGCCTCCTTTTTAGTTTCTTCTTTTCGCGAATAATCGTTTAAGCTTAATCGCTATTGGACGAAGTCGGCCCAGGTTTTGGTGATTGTCCGATTGACCGGAACACCTTTTTTAGAACGTTCGGGCGCCTCGTAAGGCTCAAGCGTAAGCGGTTCGTTCAGTTCAGAGGTTTGGTGAATATAGCACCGAAAATCCGCTGATTTATGGTCAATCTCATAGAAAAACTGGCTAACGCCGTTATCCGACAGGAAAGAACCTGATAATTCTTTCCCCTCAAGTTTTTTGACAAACCGAATGTCGTCCTTTGGTCCCAAAAGATGCAGTTCATTCATCGCCCGGGTCATTGCCACAAAGAAAAGTCGGCGTTCGGACTCCAGGTGTGCCTTGGTGAAAACAGAATCCTTCGGCTCAAAGGGGAATAGCCCCTGAGTCAGTGTAGGCATTATTATAACAGGCCATTCCAGACCCTTGGCCTTGTGGACACTGGTGATCAAAACCCCGTCAGAGACGTTCTGAGTGTTCTCCTGCTGCTCACGAAGAAGGTGGATGTTCTCCACAAACCCATCAAGCTCCATTTCGTGATGTTCGATGTAGCCGATGATAGCATCGAGACGGCGCTCAATGGTTTCTTCTTCCATGGTGGTCATGGCGCGACTCATCATGTTCTTGCGGATTTCAAGAGACCGCATCACTGCCTGAATCTTTTTCCCAAAAGTCTTTCTTACGGAACGTCCGTTGGTCTCCAGGGCCACAGAAATATGCATGGGCTCATCGCCCAATATTTTCCCCTTATAACCGTTTTCGTTGGCAATCGCCTGTCTTTCTGGATGCTGGCGAATAAACAGGTCGAGTGTCAGGTTTTTAGGATTGTCGTTAATAAAGTCATCCAAGAGCATTTCACGCTGACGGCCGCCAATGAAATTCAGCTTTGTGTAGGTGGACAAGTCCAGAATATCCTGAGAATAGCGTGATCGAGCCATGGTCCAGCCGTCCGTCTGACTGCCACTCTCAAAGCAGCTAAGAAGACGAGAAATGGACATGTACATGTTCATTTCTTTGCTGTTCAGGATGCTGCTGGACTTGGGTATAAGGCAGGGGATGCCATTCTTTAGTATCTCCATTTCAATACCGCCAGCGGCACCGTATGTTCGACAAATAATAGCAATGTCTTTGTAGCTTCGTCCCCGTTCCAGATGGTCCTTGACCATTTTATAAACCAGAGAAGGCTCATTTTCTTGCGACACGGCGTGAATATTGAGATCCATCGCCTGGTCTTGATTGAATGCCTGGCACTGTTGATCGAAACGATCGCTGTTGTTTCGGATAAGTGCGCCGGATGCTTTGGCCAGGGCTGGGCCGTAACGGAACGTGTAGCTCAGCTGGTAGCGCTTCACATCGCTGAAGTCACGGTCAATTTGACTCAGCATGATTTCAGGGTCCGCGCCACGCCACTCGTAGATTGACTGATCTACGTCACCGACAACCATTAACTGACCGCGGTTACCGGCCAGCAGTTTTACCAGCTCGTACTGAACGGGGTTGGTGTCCTGGAATTCATCCACGACGATGCGGTCTTTTTTGTTCGTGATCTTGGCAAGGGCCACGGGATTCTGACGAAGAACCTTAACAAGCTCTGACAGCAAATCGGAAAAGTACATGATTTTTTCTTTCTTCCGATCACTCTCGAAAATATCATAGGCCTTAAGCATTTTAAGGTCTTCATGCCGGAACCCAAGAAGATCGAAAACCTCTTTTGGTTGAAGAAAACCAGACTTGTGGTAATCGACCAACGTCAGGAAATTGTCTACAAGCTCAGTCTTTCTCTGGTTGAAGCCTTTTTGGCCATAAATTCTGGTTAGCGCAATGCGAGCGGAATATTTGAGTCGGCCTTCGTTGGCCTCCAGCATGAACTGTGGCATAAAACCGGATTTTACGAAGGAGTTACACAGCCGAAGGGCGAGCGCGTGATACGTGTAAATGGGGAGCTCATGAGATTTTTTGACGCCCAGACTTGCCAGTTTGGCCTTGAAGTCCTTCGAGGTTGTGCTGTTGAACATAAGCACCAGCAAGTTCGCGGGGGCGAGCTCTCCCGACTGCAATTTACGCTTCACGTAATGGGACATGGTGGTTGTCTTTCCCGACCCGGGTGCGGCAGAGACCATTGCGTGACCGTCACCGTGATCGATAACAACTTGCTGTTCATCAGTTACATTCATCGAAACAATCCTTATAAATCAGATGTTAAAATATATCAGTTTGAGCGAAAGATCGAGCGACCAGTAGCGCTATAAATATCGATCTTTCAGCCATTTTTGGGCAGGCGTTTCGATCAGGCTGTAAATAATCTGTGCTAAGAACAAGCTTAGTGCAGTCGCCGAAAGAACACTCCAAATATCCGGGATGCCGTGCTTGATCATATTGTGAATCAGCACGGTGCCAATGTTTTGATGAATAACATACAGAGGAAACGAAAGTGCCCCCAGCCAGAGAAGAGGGCGATAAGCCAGGAGCCAATCAAGTTTGCCTTTAATGGCCAGCCATAAAACGAGAATCATTGGGGTCAAATAAAACCCGAAGGGCATGGGAATACCCGTAAGAATGACGGGCACACTAAGAATCAAAAGAATTTTATGATTCACGGCCATCTTCCTGTTTTTGTGGGTCAGATACAGCACGATGCCGACAATAAAATACATGGAGTACTCGGCAATGAAGATTTCATCAAGAACTTTGGCCATTCCTCCGTCGATTTTCTGCCAAAAAATGATATCAATATAAGTCATTCCAAGCCAAACCCAGAGCACCCATGAAATCTTAGATCTAAGATGGGCACCGTACATGAGGCTGGCGGCCATCAGATAAAAGGCCATCTCCACAAGAAGTGACCAATAGGCTGGGTCAATGTGCGGTCGATTCACCAGGCCTTGCAAAAACAGTGCGTTGATAAAAACGTCCATCAGACGAATATGAATGATGTCAGAGCCCCACAGGTAAGTCACCACGCTGGCCAATGAGAGCGCGACCAAAAAAGCGGGCATGATCCGGATCAAGCGCGACTTGATAAAGACACTGGCTGACCGCGTCCGGTCAATGGTCATTAAGATGACAAAGCCACTGATCATATAGAAGAAGTGAGGCCCATAACGCAGCGCTTCAAGAGGTTCATAGAGAAACCACTCAGAGACGTTCCATTGACCGAAGCCATAGGTTTCATCGAAATACACAACGAAATGGAAGAAAACAACCCCAAGGGCCGCCAGCCCCCTAAGAGCATCCAGAGCCTCATAACGAGGATTTGTTTTCGATCGGTCTGGAGCGAGCTTGATATGGTCGAGGTATCTGTATGAACTCATTTTTAAAAGCTCTTATTTTTGACCTTAATTAATGGGAATATTTTATCAGAAAAAACATACTATGGCAATAAATAATTGTATTCCAGAAGTGGTTTGGTTGGCTTTTGCCCAGCTATGGTAGACTCATTGAAAAGGAGAACTTCTATGACTCGCGAAGAACGTATAATGAACATGCAGGAAAAGCTGGAAGCCCGGGAGAAGATGCCCAAGTCGGCAGCCAAAGACTTTGGCTCAGCGGTCACCAGGCTGATTGAAGAGACCTGGGAAAAACGGATTAAAAACGGTCTTTATGGCATTGGCACCGATGCGGCCCGTGAGATCATTTTTTCAACCGGCCCGAGTGTCAAGACGATTGATAAGCGGATCCCTGCTCTTGAAAAAGTCCGCAAACGATTTCCGAATGAGCAGATCCTGGTAGATGGCGTGATTGAAGAAGCAAAAAGAATTCAGTCGGAAGTCTCTCACTTTGTGACAGCGTTCGAGAAGTTCGCCGCTGAAGCGGAGCGACAGGCCGCCATCCCTAAGCCAGAAAAACCCGATGGGCCTTACATACCGCCTGCCTCACGAGTGACCATAAAGACCGTTCAGGAAATGCTGCACCAGTGTACCGCAGAGCTTGAGGAACGCACCGCGGACAGCATAGAAGCGGGCATTCTCCGGATCATCGAGGACTTCAAGAAAAAATCTCAGAAAGCCCCTATTATGAATCTGGCGAAAACGTTTGGCCGCACAAGCATTGAAACCATGACGCTCCAGAAGATGGTAAGAAGAGACATTGACGATAGCGGCTTCACGCCCACGTTTGTTAAGGAGAAGGCACCCCTGGTCCTTAAAAATGATGCGGAGGCGCAAGCGAAAGCCATGGCTGAGCGCGATGCGAAGCACATCGTGGACAAATTCAAATACAAGTCCGTCTCCAAGCTGGCCCCGGTCGTGGAGGGATTCCCGGAAATCGAAGACATCAGCATGAACGTCAGTGGGTCTAGAGGGGCCATAGAGGGTAAATTGTACTTATCCTTTACAGACAAGCGATCGTTCTCGTTGAAGTCACAGATTGTCACCTGCGTCAGCCCGAACGGCCTCTGGTTCGCCAAGTACCCTACGACCTTCCATGATTACAAGCAGGGCGAGGATCTGATCAAGAGAATGCCTTCTCAGGCTGAAATGGTGGAGTACGGTAAGGGCCCAGGAGCAGCGTCGCCAGGCATGGGGTGAGTATTGGCAATAAGAATCAGTGATCGGCAAACGATTGCTCAAGACCTCGAACGATCGGGGTTTTTTGCGTTTGGGGCTTTAGATGAAGACTTATGAAAAAGCAATCGCCGCCGTCCTGCTGTATTGCGTAAATATTCTGCATGTTATTCCGAGGATTGAAATCTGTCCTCAACCCGCTTGTAGATGTCATACGAGATTGAAAGGCCGCCATAATCACTGATTACGTCGTCGACATATTCATTAAAAAAAAGCTCGAATACTACTTCTTCGCCGGCCTTATTCGAGAACCAAATACAGACTTGATCTGTACCCGTTGAAAAATTAACCATATCAATTACTTTGGATTCATCAGTTTGCGCGGGATACCCCGTCCTTCAGGTCGGGGAGGGATAGCGCGTCGTGCGTCAGCGCGACTTGTTTTCCCTGTCTCCCTCCTCCTTTTGGTTCGTGGTTTGAATGTGATAGCCGTAGCCATCCGCTCTTTGTGTGACAGTACAATGCTTGTAAGAGATGCCCTGAATGGCACCGTTTAATGTCTGAACATTGAAGCTACCCGTTTTCCTGACCGCGACACGACCTAACCAGA